>WLWD01005778.1_pt1 | contig 228240 bp, 196 predicted proteins | sample 6712731 | NCBI WGS metagenome assembly WLWD01 (sample SAMN12718690, study PRJNA576275) | sponge metagenome | isolation source: marine sponge | host: Mycale hentscheli | place: New Zealand: South Island, Marlborough, Capsize Point | collected 2014-11-01 | reverse complement strand
TCCCATGAGCCCCCCCCCCCCCCCTTCCTACGCCACTGTCTATTATGATAAGGTCTTTGACATCAATGTAAACTAGGATTATGTTTCTAAATCTCCCTGTATCTTCCCTATTAATGATTCAGTCATTCTTGGCTGAAATGATTATGTTATAATTAACTATATTGGCTGTTAAAAAGATAAAAATATCATACTATATAATACCTAAGATTTCATAGAAATATGTATGCTAATTTTTTAAGTTATTTAGGAACACTACTTGTACTACTTTCTTTAACCGATTAACCCCGATTGACGCGTACACGCGTCTAAATTGGAAAAATCGATAACTGCGGAGGAGGCGTCAATGCGTCAAAAATGCGTCTTCGCGTCCACTTCGCCCTAGAGCTTTGTGGAGTCAAGGAAGCCACCAATCACAATTGCAGACGATTCTATATTGTTGTAAGTATCTTTTAGGCTTATAAAATACATACACTTCCATAAAAAAATGTTGAGTAAATTTTGTCACAACAATAAGACTTCCTTCTTATAAAGTATAAATTGAAAATATATTTCATAATAATAATAAAAAGGTACACAGAATAATTTTTTACAAACCAATATTACTTTACTCGTTCTCCGGTGGCGTAATTACTACTATAGAGTAACGTTACGGCGTTATTCGAGTTCCTGAGTGGTCAGAAAGAGTTGCCGTCGTCTCTATTCCTATTTTAGTGCCCCGCACACGTGGCGCAGTTTGGTGTCGGAAAACTTTATCACTTTGTGAAGTTTTAATTTTTTTTAATTGCGGTTTACTGTCCTTCTTTGGCGTTGATTACTTGTATTTTCTTTTGGTGTTGTGCTGTGTTTGTGTACCTGTAGATCGTTCTGGGTTCACTTCCCCTCTGATGAGCAGGAGAGCACAGCCGGCCAGAGACTGTAAGAAGGCCAAGTCTGTTAGCAGTTCGGATACAGTTTTTAGTTCGGAGTCAGGTATTACTGGTGGTAGTAGTACTCAGTCTGTTATTGGCGTGTCAAATCCTGTTGGTGATAGTTGTAGTATTAGTGGCTCTTGTGTAATTAGTAGCCCCCATGGAATTAGTTTCTGTTCCAGCCGTAGTAGTTTAAGTTCTGAGGGTACTTTAACAGGCAGGATGGAGGATGATTATCAAGAAGAACAGTCCTTAGAGGACAGAGAGTTAGGTGCTGGTAGAGTGTTACCTAGTAGTGGAGATTCTCAAGTTGATGTGTTGTTGGATAGTTTGTTGGCTAGATTGAACAGTGGTTTACGTAGGAGATATGGTAATGAACCTGATCGTGTTCCCGTAGGTGGAGGAGCGAGTGGTGGCGTGGACAAGAATGGATTAGTCGAAAAGCTGGCACCGTATTCACCAAATACCGACATTGCCGCTGGATTAAAAAGTTAGAAGACGACCTTGATGAAATAGGCATAGCTAGTAATCAATATAAGGCTATTTTGACGAGAAAGATTACATCCGGACGTGCACTCTATATAGTCTCTTGATAGAACGGAGCGAATGTACGTATGCTGAATTAAAGCGTAAGCTTATTGATGGCTTGGGCTCTGATCTGACGACTCTAGGCATAAAGCTGATTTCTGAATTTCAGAGTACCGTTAGGTCTATGACCACTCGTGATGCTTATATCCATCTTAAGTCTCTTACAGATTCCATCGGTTTGCTCACGATCCTTCGGTAGTTGAGCTTGGCAGTAGTTCTGTAGAAGAGGAGAAGAAGGAAGAAGCGGGTATGGTTGTTGTCGAATAGACCGCTGGGAATAAGATAGGTGCTGATGAATCAGTGTGCGTAGTTTCACATCATGATCTTGACCTTGGGTGTCCGCTTCCCAGAGACTTAACAAGTTCAGACTAGCTAATTGAGGAGGTGAGAAATGACGTATCTCTGGTTAATTGCAGAGCTCTGGCTGACAAAAATCTTAATGGTTACCAGTGGAATGAGGGATTATTAATGCATGTGTGTGATGATTCTGATGGTAGTCAGCTAAAGAGAGTTGTCTTGCCCAAGTGTAGACGTTTGAATGTCCTCAAGCTTGCCCATGACAAGACTGCCCATATTGGTAGTAAGGGCATGCGTAAACTCATAGGTCATAGATTCACTTGGCCTGGTTTGTATGTAGATATAGTAGACTATGTGAGGTCTTGTGAGTCATGTCTTAGGATGAACCAGTCAGTTCACAAAAAGTCAAAGATGGTCGAGCGTGGCATCGTCCCCGAAGGGGCAGACAAAGGTGGTATAGCCGCCACTGGCCTGATCCATTTCCAGCTGGTGGAACCCGGCCGTCAAGTCCAAGGTAGACCGGCACGGGTTTGGACCAACAAGTTCAACGATCTCGGCCAGAGACGGTAACCAAAACCTTCTCAATGGGATCAGAGCATTCAACGCTCTGAAATCAACGCACAAAAGAAAGAACTTTCAAAGGTATACCCATCCTGGACACAATTTCCAGAAAACACTGGGCAGCTTCACGCGCCGAGGCTGACCTCATCGGTACAGCCTCTGGCCATCTACTTGCCAGGCAGATATACGTGAAGACAAATTTGGCATCTCTTTTACCTTTGGGGAGTGGGCCAATCACGTCAACGGCTACTGTCTCTAACGGGACCGTAAGTTCAAATATTGCCGAATGCCTTTCGGGCTAAAGAACGCCCAGGCAATCTTCCAAGAGGCAGTCAGCCAGGTCCTAGATCTAGTGAAGTCTGTAGCGAGTAACTACATAGACGACGTAATTGTGTATAGCCCAAATTGGAAACAGCATTTGGTTGACCTACATAATGTAATATCGTGACTGGGTAAGGCGGGTTTCACACTAAAAATGAAAAAATGCTATTTTGGAAGAAAATATCTTATATATCTATGACACAAAATAGGAAATGGTACAGTGTCTGTCCCAAGAGCTAGGATAACGACTATGGCAGAATATAAGCGACCCGTAACCAAAAAGCAATCAAGGTCATTCATTGGCAGTATGTCCTTTTACAGACAGTTTATCAAAGGCTTTGCAGAGTTCTCTAGCTGTCTCACGCTGGCCGTGTCTCTCAAGGCGCCTCAGAGGGTGGAGTGGACTCCGGCTATGACTACAGCGTTTAGTAAGTAGTGTGTGTCTTTATGTAACTCTGTTGTGCTTCATATTATACCATGCAGATCAGACACCTTTACATTATACACTGATGCGTCGGGAGCTGGGGTTGGCGGATGCTTACACATTACTCGAGACGGAAAGGAGCTCCCGGTGGCCTTCTTCAGTCGCCAGCTGAAGAAAGCCGAGAAAAATTACTCCGTGACGGAGTTGGAGGCACTGGCCATTGTGTCATCGATCAGGCACTTCAACTATCATCTATATGGCCGTCCCGTTACCATAATTACCGACCATAGAGCGTGTTTAGCGCTGAGTTCTGGATCTACACTCAACAAAACTATAAAACCTTGACCATGCATGCGTCTCACTCAGTTCTCCCTGTATCCCTATCTTTTAAATTACAGACGTAAAACTCTGTTGAACGGGTGCGGGTGGGAACTCTGGTGGCAGTGGAAACTACCCTACACTGCTGAATTGTGCGAGTAACTGTCCAGCCGTGTAGAACCCACATCTGGTGGCTGCTGTATTGATAGCGGCCCATTTACCCACAGTTTATTTGTTTAGTAGTGAACTGAACAACACTAGTTTTCAGTTCCCATGCTCGCATTGTCTAGATTATTATTTTGTTAAAATTGTTTTGTTTATTTGCTCACAAAAACAATAAATAAAACAAACAAGAATACAAACAATGATAATATACCAGTGTTTATTTGCTCACAAAAACAATAAATGAAATAACACACCAGTTATTCCAATTGGTCCGTATTTTCACCCTTTTTCTTACTTGCTTCCACGGCTTTGTCCGCGAGTTTAAAGTCATTGGTGACTCAACGTGCACGAGCGTTCACATGTGGTAGGTGTGGTCTGGTCTGGTCTGGCGTGGTCTGGTCTGGTCTGTATTTTAAACCCCCCCCCCCCCCCCCCCCCCCCGTGGCTATGTCGTCCTAGGACTGCACCTCACCGGAAACTGCGTACTAGGACGTACTCTCCCGGTTAGGACGTTAACTCCCCAACCAGCTTAAACTCAAACGTGACAAAGTTACTATTTATTCACCTTAGAGGTATAGCTAGTAGATTCATTTCTTGCTACTGGATAGTTAGATTTTTTTTTTTTTACTTGAAAGTGTCTTCAATCAGTTCAAAATAGCACAAGCTCCAATCCAACATTCTCACCAGACATAACTCCTGACTATAATTCTTATAGCTAACTGCTTCAAGTGAGTCACTTACACAAGATAATGAAAATTTTATAGGACATTTACACTGAAGCAGACGAGATATATAGCTACACCTATCCAGTTGTTACCAAATAATTGTCAATGTATAAAAAAAAAACAGCTTAAATTATTGATTATTTGTAGTCTAATGGCCACTAGACTTGGAGTTCAATATAACATGAACTCAGTGAATTCCACTTCACTATGAACTATAGTACTGAAATCAAGATATTGAATAACTTCTAGCTAGCTATTTCCAGGAATGGACAAAAATAATTTTTATAGCTATTTTATGATTAAAAAAACACTATGCAGCCAATGAGAATTGGCTATAACCATTCTGAATAATTAACAAAAATGCTTGAGTAATAGTGTCAAGAATAATTCAATTCATTGTCATGCGCACACATTGTATCGACCCTTTACATTTACGTAAAACATAATGATATTCATAGCTGGCTAAACCCAATGCAATTGTATCATCGTCCACATAAAGCACTGTATACCCTTACCTTTTTGTTGTTCAGTTACCCAAACTCGATACACTAAGTGTAAAGAGAGTAGCGCTTTGTGGTGTTGGGTATGGCTGCAATTGTTTTTGTGACAGTATGGCAAGGAACAGTATCAAAAATACAATTTAGACCTAGGTACCAAAAATTCAGACCCAGGTGCCGAAAATTCAGACCTACAGTGGGTCCAGCTTAAAAATTTTGGAAAAGTTACACATTACAGGCATATAAAGCTGCACTCAAATTATTTTTGTGGTTTTGTGGTTAGTTTTGTGGTAACAGGTGATACAACTGAGAGCTTTTGGGCAGTGAAAACTTGACTTATAACATCCACACACTAAAAACGCCAGACACAACATCAGACAAAATACCAGGGACACTGAACATAACTCCAGACCAAACACCAGATGACAAAACAGATTTGACATATCACAGTGACAATGAAAACAATAACAGCTCCCCTTACTCTAGTCTCTTCCAGCAGGCTTGCCCCTACTCTATTTCAGACTTTGACAGTGACGACCAAGATGCGATTGACAAGTCAAACGCTGACAGTGACAACCAACATACAATTGACAAAAACGAGTCAAACACTGACAGTGACATACAAAATATAATTGACGATAACGAGTCAAACGCTGACAGTGACATACAAAATATAATTGACGATAACGAGTCAAACGCTGACAGTGACATACAAAATATAATTGACAATAACGACTCAAACGCTGACAGTGACATACAAAATATAATTGACAATAACGAGACATGTAACTCAAACACAACACTTCCTACATTTTCCACCCCCCGAATGTCCAACATACATGTAGACAAAACATATTTAAACAAAACACCCCCAATACATTCACAACAAAACTCATTGAAAGACGAAAACGAATTAACATCAACACTTAAACGAAAACGGCACATGCGAGTACAACGTAAGAAACGTAACATACGGCACATGCAAATACGAGGTAAACAAATATTTACTACAAATACGATAACGTAAACAAATATAACAACCACATGGGGCATTCAATTTCCCAGGAACTTGATGGACCCAACACTACATCACACTCGGCTGTAAAATCTAGCCATAAATACTGAATAATTGGACGCCTCAACTTCCATCAGGACAAGGTTACGCCATGCATGATGCATCATCAAGAACAGTGCTTGCTTCTCCACGTGATTGGGTGCAACATGGAAGATATTACTACCATCCTGGTAACATTGAAGGAAGACGTAATGCAATTGACTCGCTGCAAACTAATAGGTGAGTATGTTCTCTTCTTAAGCAAATTGAAATCTTGCTTTGTGGTGGCTCTGAAAAGAGCCAGTTAAATAATAATTAAAATAAGTTGAAATCTTTTGCTTTGTGGTGGCTCTGAAAAGAGCCGGTTAAATAATAATAAAAAAATTGTAAGTTGGACTGTCCAACGCGTGAATAACGGGCATGAAATAAGACACATTGTAGACTGTGCAAGTCAGACTGTCTGACGCATGCATAACCAGCACGTAAATCCCCCTCCTCCTTTCCATAGAATATGGTGGCTCAAAAAATAACTAATACAGTGGGGTGGCTTAGTGAAAATATGTTTACAGAGTGGACAAAAGCACCAAACTTTGTACACTAACTAATTACTATAATATACTAAATATGAAATGGACCGGCTGCAAAAATTTCAGCCAATATTATGACCATAATTTTCAGAAAAGCGAAAATAAAAGTTGATTAAATAAATATTTAGCTGACCATAATAAATTGAGCAAGTACATTCACCACTAATTTTTCCTTCAATATATAATAAACCAGATAGAAAAGTTCCATAATAATATTGGCATAATAGTGAGTGTAATACGCACAAATACTGCAATGTGTTAAATTTCACACTGGCAAGTGCACAAATTTGTACAACGTAGTCCAGTTCTGACACATTTGCAGCTTGTGCATCCTCTGGTAGATTTGCACCCACACTTGATTAGTTCAGTACATGTCTCTGCAGCTTCTGGAATTGTCATCCAAATAGGCAGCCATCCACACTGAGAATCATCCATCCATCCCCATGAACTTGGTACAGGTACATTCTGAGTTGAGAGGTGGCTTGTAGTCCATATACTACTCTGATAGCATGCTCGCCTCACATGTTGTAGCAGTGCATCCTATTTAAAATGGGAAAAATAAACATGATATAATGCAAACTGGTAATCACACAAGTGTACCTGGGTAGGAGGCAAGTTTTCCAGAGTCTTCTTTTTTTTGCAGAATAAATCAAGCCTAGCTTCATTAACTGATGTCAGATTGCTGCTTTTATCATACAAAAGAACAGTGAATCTCTCAAGGAGCAAAAAGGAGGAAGAAGTGACACTGATTTCATTGTAGGGGTGATCAACCATGTGGAGAAATGCAGAGCTAACTTCAGTATAAGCACTCCAAGCAGATTTCTTTGTTTTACCAAAAAATGATGATGTGGTGTCGCATCCTGTGAGTGCATGAAATGGAGGCAGGCAACGAGATTTCAGTCTTCCCAAGTAAGCACAAATGGCATTGATGCTGTAATAACGAAAGTGCTTCCCTGTACCTATTGCTACCCACCACAATGATGCATTGGGATATTGATCGATAAAATGATGAAACTGGCCAATCAAAATTACGATTACATCAGTATCCACCGAGCGAATTACGATTTTTCGTGCCCCACTCTGTAATGCATCACTTACAAGTAGCACTATTCGAGTGTCGGCTTCTTCATGATCTGAATCATCCATCATGTGATCACTGCCAATGCAAAGCACTCTGGGACCTAAAAAGGAGAAAAACAACAACAACATGAAATATAACCATATATGTCACATTATTTTTACACTAACCAGCAGTAACGAAGATGGATTTGCCTTCAGGCATTGCAACACGTGATAGAGTATTAGTGAGAAATGAAAATAACTCTTCTTTATTGCTTGAATCTCGAAGGAACTCCTCCCATTTCTTTGGTATTTTTGCTTGTGCTGACACCTTGATTCGGATACCATTACCTCTTTTGTCTCTTGCACCACCTTTGATACTTTTTGAAAAATAACGATCCCAAACAATGTCAATCCTATTAACATCCTGGAGTTGTTGAAGTATAAATAGTATGAATATTTTGTCAGAGTAATCAGCAAAAGTAATAGCGGTATTAGATTTTAAGAAGTGCACCACGGCAACACCATCAAGTATCTTGCAATCAAATTGATTTGGATGTATAGTCTGATTATCAGCAGTTTCCAGACATGACAGAAGAAGTGATTTTCTGCCGATCCTGATCTTGCCAAAATCAGATAAAGAAGAGGTGTCTGCACAAGCACGAATGTCTAATACTAGAAGCTCTGAGCAATCATCTTGAAAGGGGTTGCCAAACTCATCAATGGTGCTTATTAGAGAATTGACTTGCTGCTGGAAGTTCTTCTGAGAAGCAACATTTTCCTCATGGTGAACCACTTCTTTTGACCCAAGTAAACTACTATTTTCAGTCTTGATATCACTTTCAAACTCAGAAATACATCTGGAAAGCTCAGGGCCGCACAAAAGCCAGCGTTGTAATGCAGCTGGGTTCTCAGTAAGGCCAATGACTCCTCCCTTCCCTTTTACCACTGCATTTAGCTGCTCATGAGCCTGGTCAATTGGAATACTTGAAAACCTGTTGTGAGACCTTGAAACAACCCAGTTGTTAATGAAATCTTGTCTAATTGAAGGAGGAATTGAAGACATGTCACGTATATGCACAGAAACCCACCTTGCATAATTATAGTGATCGAATGCAAAAAAAATCCAACTATTTTTTCTAGTGTCTCCACATACAATAAAAAATTCTTTTCTCGATGAGCTCTCACAAAAATAAGAATATAGATTTCATTGGTCAGAACAGTGTCCCAGTACTGAAAAGTAGGACTTTGCTTAATCATATCTTTCCTCCATTGGTCAAAGCTCACACCTTCATCTGCTATGCTTTCAAATGCTTGCAGTTGAAGCTTATATAGGGCCACTGATGTAATTGTATGTGCATGACGTGTCCTGGTTAAGTGGGACGATTTCAGGAAACTGTCAGCTGTGCCAGAAGTAGCAACACCAGCATCTATAAGTGCTGTTGTCCAGCCTGAACAAGCCAAATAACCACCCAACATATTCCACATTCCCATTTCTAAATGTAGTCCTCCAAACATTACAAGGAACACATCTTCTCCATAGGTAGCTGGCCATGTCCACTGAATGAACTTCGCTTTGGCAAAAATGGGACAGTCACATGCCATGACTGGTACCTGTCCAGGATGAAGATAAGTGGTAAACTCTCTGCAGGATGTCCATGGCTGGGGAATCAGCTTTATGTGTAAAAAGTGGCAACATTGCGTTGATTGAGGGAGTAATCATCATTGACGGCTGAAGATGGGCATGATGACTTGCCCAAGTTAATGCCTTGTAGTCATCAAGTGTATGTTGTAATTTTTCCACCACATTTTTAAGCCATACTCTTTCCTCTGCTATTGCCTCTTTAAGGCTACCACAAGACTCCTCACCAGTTGTCCTTTCCACGACTTCAGCTTTTGGTTGATTTAAAGCTACAGCTGGAACTACAATATAGGAGTGAGGTAAAAGTACCACTCAGTTGCCACAGTAGATACAGGTTCTATTGCAGTACCCAAATTATCTGCAGTAGGAAACTGTGCTAGGCTGATGCCTGTTCCATGAAAAGAAGATTGAGCAGTTGTGGAAGATGGATAATGGTCAATCTTGTCCATTGCACCGACCACAAATAACCCTTTACGCAAATGAGATGGGCAAACAATGTCATTAGCTTGACACTGTGCACAAAGTGAATAGGCTGAATCTTTCTCTATCTGTATCACCCTGTCATATGAAATGCTAATTCCAAGAGCATGAAGCTGCTCTATTAGCTTCTTGCTTCTAACCAATGAATGAATGTTGAGACCGAGGTATAGAGGAAGAGGGGGCTCTCGAGTAGCTGAGTGCCTAGTGAAACTTTTGTCTAAACCACTGTGTTTTTTCTTTGAGTTAAAAATTATCAATTGAGATATTGTGAGGCAACTCTGGGAATCATTGTGTTTGTTTACATTTTTCAGATTTGGTCCATAAAGTATCATGGAGATAAGGAGATTTAGACTATATGGTACACAGTCTGTCTGGGAATTTGGTGGAAATTTGTTGGCAAATTCAAAAGTTTTTTCAGCTTGAAATATTTCTGCACGAACTAGTTTAGCTACTCTAGCCAGCTGCAATGCTTCTGAAGTCATCTGAGAAGGTATGGAAACATTCTTTAAAAGAGAATGCATCCCTTCTGGAAAAACAAAAATTACTTGTTTTCCATCAGATTGCTCCTGTATTCCATGACCTTTGAAGTAGTCTAAAAGCTCTTTCTTTAGTCGAGTTCTGTTAATAGAAGAATCAAAATTTAATGTCTTCAATCGGCTCTCATAAGCTGTGTGCAGCTCAATTAGTTTGAACACATATATACCTTCTTCTAAAGCACTTTCTATATCTCTAGCTTTTTTCATACAAACATTTGATTGTGATGGAGCACACTGAGTACGCAGAAAACTACGATAACGGTTGCGGTATTTGGTTAGACACAAAATATGATATTTTCCCTCAATTGCAACAATGTCAATACCACCAGACAACTTAACAAGCAAGTAACTATCACCCATTTCACTAGCCATGTCCCTCATTGAGGGTAGTGAACTCATGTAATGACTCAGAAGTCGTTTCATCACAAAAAATACAGTGAGACATCAACTGGTAAGGCATTCAACTCCCGGAAATTTTCAACATTTTGGAGGAAAGCACTGTAGACATCAGCTGGAGCTTGATCTGAAGCACAATGAGCAGGGCAGCGTAGTTTTTCTGATGAATTCTTTTGGCATGCTATACAGAGGTCCCAATTCATAGGTTTAGACATACCAGAGCTGCTATTATAGTCAGGTGGCTTAGGGTCATATTTTGGTCAAATGGGGACGAAGCGGACAAAAGCACCAAATTTTTTTTGATAACTCATATGGTACTTAGCTTCAATTCTGAGGGGGGAGCCACCTCTGGGTGTGAATAAAATGTGCTATTTTTGCTGTTGAAACATTTTGGGATATAAAAATAGGAAGAAGTGAGAACGCAAGCAGTAGTTCTACAGATAAGAGACCCCGTTTACTCCGCCAGCCTCTGAACAAGATGAACTGCATATTCTGCGGAGAGGAGGATGGGCTTCTCCACGAGTTTCAGACTCTTGATGCAGATGAGAATGTGAGGAAAATGGCTACAGATCTACAAGAGACAACACTGTTAACCAGGATTGAGGGTGGAGACCTCACAGCATTAGAGGCAAAGTACCATCTGGCCTGCTTGACTGGACTAAGAAATAGGCATCGCTCTTTCCTCAGGCAAAGGCTTAGTTCCCGGAGCAATCTTGAAGAGAGCCAGATAGAAGCAAGAGCCTTCGTTGAGCTTGTTACTCACATTGAAGATGCCGTGGCAGATGGCACTTTCTGTTTCAAGTTTTCATCATTGCGCCAGATGTATGAAAGCCGCCTGGGAGATCTTGGTATCAGTAAAGAGGTCAACAAAGTTCGATTCAAAGAGCGAGTTCTGTTACATTTTCCCAATGCACAAGAGCAAAATGATGGAAAGAATGTGATTCTTGTTTTTGACCAGGGGTTGCAGCAAATTCTCAAGAAGTCCATGGAAAGTGACTCTCAAGAAGACATGTTTATCTTGATGAAGGCTGCTAGAATAGTTCGTAATGACATTTTTTCATTCAATGGTTTCAACTTCAATGCCTCATTTCCCCAAGCATGTCAGAAAGGATCGTTACCTATGACTCTCAAGTTACTAGTTACAATGTTGCTCAGAGGAGCTGATATTGTGGACCAGGATTCTTCTGATTCACAGGCATGTCTCTCAGTAGCACAGACTATTCTTTTCAACTGCAAGAAAAAGGCCACCACTACTGCCAAAAAGAGAATTTCCACTGGAAAGAGTCGGCATTCCTTGGAGTATGAGCCACCTCTACCCCTCTACATTGGACTGAATGTTCACACACAGACAAGGTCTAAGAAGTTGATTATGGAGCTGCATGCATTGGGTCTCAGTGTAAGCTATGACAGAATTCTACAATTGGAGAATCAGCTAGCAACTGCTGTCACTGAGGATATTGTGAAGAAGGGCATTGTGTGTCCTGCTCAGCTGCGTATAGGGCTTTTCACTCTTAGTGCTTTTGACAACTTGAATCACAATCCATCAAGCACCACAGCCAAAGGTGCTTACCATGGCACAGGCATCAGTCTGTTCCAGTCCCCTACCAAATTGAAAATGGGATGTCCCCAGGATGGAATAAGCATAGCGTCTTTAGAAGCAAAGAAGAAATGTGTGTTACCCGACAAGTACACTGTTGTGCCAGCTGTTGAGTTCAAGAAAGACAAAGTTGCAGTTCCCAAACCATGCAATGAGATTGAGGTTGTTGAGGGCCACCTTGAAGAAGCAAAAGCACAAGAGAGGTGCTGGCTTGAACATTCCATGAAACTGATAGGGAAGGATGATTTGAACAAGGATGATACTATCGCCTGGTCAGCCTACCATGCCTCCCTACAATGCCCATCTGAAGACATACAGCCTGCTCTCACACAGCTCTTGCTATTGTTCTATGAAAAGGCTGCAACTGCTTCTATGGTCAAGCATGGGATGGATGTGATCAGGGAAGCGATACAATTCCTGAACCCTGGACAGATTCCTGTAATTGCCTTGGATGCACCACTCTATGCCTTGGCAAAATATGTGCAATGGAATTGGCCTCATACACATGGTGAAACAAAGTATGTAGTCATGTTTGGAGGCCTCCATGCTGAAATGGCAATATGGAACACATTTGGAGATTACTTGGAGTTATCTGGCTGGACAACGGCACTAACACAGGCAGGTATTGCATCTTCAGGTACAGCTGATTCATTCCTCAAAGCTGCTCACCTGACCAGGACAAGACATGCCCACCAAGTAAGTGCCCTCGCTCTGAGTAAGCTGCAACAGGATGCTTTTCTTCAGACTGAGGGACCACATGATGAGAGCACACAAGAGGCCTGGAGAAAAGATATGATTGCCAAAAGTCCAACATTCCAGTATTGGGATACTGTACTTCGGCTGGAAATTCTTGGTCTGATCTTTGTCCGGTCACACAGAGAGCGTGATTTCTTTCTCTATGTGGAGTCACTGAAGAGTCTAGCACCTTGGTTCTTTGCCCTTGACCACCAGAACTATGCTAGGTGGATTCCTATTCACATCCGTGACATGGAAAGTCTGGATACGTCAATCCGTCATGAATTTGAGGAGTGCGGACACTGGGTGATTCAAAAGACAACAAACAGGTTTTCTTCTATGCCAATCGACCAAGCTCATGAACAAAATAATGAACTTGTAAAAGGTTCTGGAGGAGCTGTGGGACTTACTGAGAATCCATCAGCATTCAGAAAGTGGATGATAGCCGGACCAGAGCAAGCACGACTTTTACAGGAGTTTGAAAACGAATTCATCTCAGAAGTTGTAAACCAACAGAAACACCATGAAGAAGGCTTTAGCTCACAAAAGACGTTCAAGGAACAAGCAAAGAATCTCATTCAATCCATCAATGAGATGGGCAATCCATTCCTTGATGAAACTGATGAACTTCTGGCACTGGACACAAGAAATGTCATCAATGAATCTGTAGTGAATACAGTCCGTACTGTGGAAGCACTTGGTAAGCAGAAATACGAAGCCTACACAGAATCAGTCATCAAGGACCGTACATCCTCTATACATGACCCCATCAAGAAGAACTCATTACCACTCTTCCGATGTCCAACACACAAAACCAAGAACAAACAGACAGGGAAGATTTCAATGCTGAAGAATGATGTCGAGCTCTTTTCCCGTCTGTACATTGTCATGCAGCACAGAGAGGGTGACATGGGTACATTCTTCAGGCATGAAAACCATCCTTATCCTCCCTCCTTATCGATCAGAGGAAAAATGCGATCAACCCAAAAATCTGATCTGCTGGGTATCCTAGTTCAAGAGACAGAAAATGAAACTCCTACTTCATTTGATGTTAAAATACTTGATGGTGCAGCTATAGTCCACCTTCTGCCTGCCACCAATATCACTACTTTTGAGGAGTATGCTACTGATGTCTTCATTCCACATATCAAAAAGCAGTTAGCTACATCTAACCGTGTTGATGTGGTGTGGGACACGTACAAGAGTAGCAGCATCAAGGAGTCAACAAGGGAGAAGCGAGGTAAAGGTATACGAAGGAAGGTGGCAGGCAAAAACAAAATACCAAGCAACTGGCCTGATTTCTTACGTGACTCTGTCAACAAGCAAGAGCTGTTCACATTCCTCTCCAGCAAAATTGAGCTGATGGAATGTTCAGAAGGCAAGCAGATTTTCACCACTGCAGGTACAAAAGTGATTGCCAGAGGAACACACCATCGTATGGAATCATGTGACCACGAAGAAGCAGATACCAGGATGCTTCTTCACCTTCAAGACGCTCTTGCTAAGGGCTCTACGACATGCTTGGTTCGCACAGTGGATACTGATGTCATTGTCATCATCATTGGTAAATTCCATGCTTTGCTTGCTAACTACCCAGCTGCAGACATATGGATTGCTTTTGGCACCGGTAAGCACTTCAAATATATTCACATCAATGACATCTGCAATGACTTGGGGAGAGACAAGTCGGTAGCATTACCTTTTTTCCACTGTTTTACTGGATGTGACACCACCTCAGCTTTTTATGGCAAAGGAAAGAAGTCAGCATGGGAGGCCTGGAAGGCTTACCCAAAAGTGAACGAAGCATTCCTGCATATGGCTAGTCACCCTTACTCTCCAATTACCATTGACACTAACTGCTTTCGTCTACTAGAGCGCTTCACTGTTATTCTCTATGACAAAGTAAGCAACTTAGAATTTGTAAATGAGGCAAGAAGGGAGTTGTTCTGCCAAAAGAATAAAACAATGGAAACAATTCCACCCACACAAAATGCTTTGTTGCAGCACTGCAAACGTGTTGTATATCAGGCTGGAATCTGGACGACCAGTGATTTGGCTCAACAGCAGGCACCCACTCCAGAAGGACATGGCTGGACAATGGACAGTGAAACCAATTCGTGGCTTCCTGTATGGACCGCACTACCTATGTCATCGAAAGCCTGCAGTGAACTTGTCAAGTGTGGCTGCAAAAGTGCAAAAGGCTGTGGTGCAAGGTGTTCTTGCAAGAAGGCACACTGGAAGTGCACTGAACTGTGTAGTTGCTATTGTGATAAATAGATGTGTGAACTCCTCCACTTCCTGAAATTTTTATATTAGAATGATTTGTCTCTATTAAATTTTCAATTTTATTTTCGTGGCACGAAAATATCTTTTTTCGTGGTTATGCCCTTTTCCCTAGTAATTAAGGGGTATATCAGTTAATAACACCCAACACAACCATATTTGGAGGTGGCTCCCCCCCTAGAATTAGTGTTGGGTGCCATACGAGTTACCAAAAAAAATTTGGCGCTTTTGTCCGCTTCGTCCCCATTTTTTCACTAAGCCACCTGACTATTAGGATGTCTGGCCATGAGGTTGTAGGGCTTCGAAAAAATTCGCGACCCGCGAAAATATCGGCGAAAATTTACGCGTTTTGAATTTTTTTAAATGAATTTACTGCACTTATGGGAAGTGTATTTTTTTGCAGCCGGTCATTTTCTTGTTCATTTTTAGTCTATCTACCACCACTATCATTTTGGAGCTTTTGTCCAGTGTAGACAAATGGATTCTTTTTGTCTTTAACAAACCCCACTAATAAAATAATAATAATAAATATGGTGCAAGTTGGACTGTCAAACGCATGCACAACTGGCATGAAATAAAACACATTATAGAATTTGCAAGTCAGACTGTCTGACGCGTGCATAACTAGCATGTAATAAAAAAAATTTGAACCACCTCCCCCGCCCCACACACACACACACACACACACACACACACACAAATCTAATCAATATCAGCAGCTTCCTCTAGTCGACTTTCCCGGTCACTCTTCGGTGAGACTTGTAGTTCTTCACTGCTGTATCCACCGAGGCACAGGTATGGCCATTTCGATATGTAGCTTCGTAGTCGAAACATTTGGCAAAAAAACATCCAATGGTGTTCTTTGTCACCAGTGAGAGTGACTCGGGAACAATTTTGCGCAGACGTACAATAGACCCATTACAAGGCCCACGAGTGTACTTCTTGGAGTGGTACCACACTGACTCTATGGGATTTAGTTCACAGTAAAACTTGGGCAGATAGAGGCAAATATGCCCGCGTCGCTCAATTTCTTCTTGCAAAATTGTGGTGCGATCCTGAAAGTCCTGCAGATAATCAATAATAATAATTTTATTTTCTCAATGGGATTCAAATACTGAATGTGGTCATAATTAATTTTAAATAACTGACAATTTACTTATAAAGATTTTTTTCTTGCCATTGCATGATCATGCTAATTATTTATTTCATTTCTTATGCACAATTCTTCTGTTGTGTATTCTTGTTGATTTCTTATTACTAATTAGATGTCGTGAACTTGCCGGAAACTGCTGAAGCTCCTCTTTCATTCTGGAAGCATTCATCCCTGACGTATCCACCCTCCTCTCCCGAAGTACAGTTTTCAGGCCCTTCTGAATGCCCTCGTCTGTGATCATGCACTGCACCTGCCCATTCCATGTGGTGTCCCGCATGAATGGTTGCTTCCCCTCCATCCTTCACACTCATGTGCTCTACGTTTAGGGCATTCTCTGGCTTCTTCGTATGCGAAGGAGCATTGTCGAAGATGAACAGGCCTTGACATTGCGGATACTTCCTCTCAAACCAAGGAAATTATCTTGTGAGTCTAAAAAATGATTTTGTATGTCGTATTATAATTAGTGAGCATTAATAAAGTGCACTAGCTAATTATTTAACACCAAGTTGTAAAACTAATGCACAATGCTTAAAACAATTTATACAATATTATTCACATTATTTCAGACCTGAGAGATGAGCATGGTATTTGTGAAGTATCCGTCCGTCTGATGCTCCAAAAGCAGGGAAGCCTTCTTGCCCTCATGCTCCAGCAGTCCTCCAACCTCCTCCACAAAGTCAGATACCATTATGGCTTGTCCCAGCGACTTTTGCTTCAGGACCAGTTGGGAGCCGTCTGACCAATGGAATGATTGGTCCGCATACGAATAATAAGTGGACTCATCATAATAGATCCGAATAACTGGTCTTAAGGCTGGATCTGGAGATGGAGAGTGGTAGTGCCATGTTCGCTTTTCCAACAACATCAAACGTTCCAAGTAGGCTTCACGATCAGCAACCACATCTGGCCTTTCATGCCCGTCAAAATAAACACCTTTAGTATGCTGCTGATACGAGAAGCCTAGATCATGTAGCCATAAGGAAATGGTAGACTTGCTCACTTCAACTCCATGTGAGGCCTTAATCCACGAAACAACATCCATCAACGTCAGATTTGGTTTCCCCTTCACGTTTGCATTCAGGTGAACAAAACTTCTACATTCGCTCTGGAAGTTCTTGTCAGAGATCAATGAAAACCACTTTGGATGTCTGCCTCTTCCTGACTCCAATTCATCCTGCAACTTCTCATCAGTTACATCCTCAAGAGAGGAAATGGTTCCAAAGAAGTCAACAAAAACTTCCTTTGCCCACCGATGTATTACCCGAGAATTGAATCCAGTGGCCATTGAAGACAAGTTGCATGCTTCCAGTATTCCCATCCCCGAACTAACAACAGCACCAAACACCTGAAGGACTATAGCCTTTTGGGTAGAAAATGTTGTGTTGCGTTCTACCAGTGACTGTTAAATATGCATGCCTTGTTCAATCACAAATGAACGTTGCTTTATTACAGCATGCCACACATCCTTTGATGGGGAGGGTGAGGGTGATGGGACAGGTGAAGGAGAGGCTGAAGGAGAATGTGGGACTACTTGCTGTGAAAGCATAGCACTACTTGGCTGTGGGGACATAACTTGTCTACCTCTAGGGGCTTTTGTAGCATTGAGTTTTTTCAGTTCCTTCAACTTCCCTTCAGCCTTAAAATATGAAGATCTCTTGGAAGGAGTAGCACAATTAGTGGTGTCCTGCAGCAACTGTGATTCACTTCGCCTACGCATGCCGGTAGTACCAGCAACGCGCATAGTGGTCGAACCAGAAGCCATATCAAGTATGCGATGCAAGCGCGGCTATAAAGGGGAATACCCGTATTACTGGTGGGTAAAGCGTTGCGCGGCACAAACCAATTACGATTAATGACGACGCGTAGATGAAATTCAGACGTCAAATAAAATGGCGAATAATGTATTGCAGTCTATGGGCGATGCGCGGTTCTCCACCTTCTATGAGTTAATGTGATTTTGTAGCAGTTGGAAACAATATTTGGAGGAGTAACATATCAAAAAGCTGTATTTTGTTCTATATGATGAATTCAAAAAGTTCACTCTTTAAGCTGGACGCACTGTAGACACTAAAATTCAGACCTAGGTGCCAAAATTCAAACATAGGTGTCAAAAATTCAGACCTAGGTACTAAAATTCAGACCTAGGTGCCAAAATTCAGACTTACGTAACAAATGTCAGACCTAGGACACAAAATTCAGACTTAGGTTCCTCCGATTTGAAAATCACGGCTTAATTAATTAGTGTGATAAGCTTCACTTGGGAGTTCTCGCAAGAACACAGGGAGCCCAGGATTTTGCACCTTGTAAGATTAGTCCGAGTGTTCCCCTATGCTCCACTGATATAATGGGTGCAGTACCACCGGAACCTGCGGTAATTAAGTGATTCAGTAAAATACCACAAAACCAGCCCATAAGTCGATCCAATTTACTCTCTGCGACTGACTATTGTATGAAACTCACGCACAATTTGAACACGTACCAATTAACTGTACCAGACAATTTACTACAAAGCGCTTTCACCTCAAATGACTACCAGTACTGTAGGGCAGAAGCAGCAGTGTAGATAATTAATATTTGTTCACTTTACTAAACAATTATAAAATCATAACTCCATAGTAGTAGCAGGGCCATAATCAAATACAATATGAAATGAACAAAATCAAAGGTTCTGAAGTACGCAATACTATCAAGGGGATCCAAGGAGCTGTGCCTTCTCATTGACCTCTCTACTGTGCCATATCCTCTCTTCTAAATAACCAGGATGTAGTATTCTCTTCTCTTCAGGAGGCATGACTTCTTAGGAGAGCCGAAGGTCGACTATTCTCTCCTGTGGAATACAAGGAAGCCATGTCTTCTGCTCTGCACTTTTGTTGTGAACCTGCCAGTTGTACACTAGAACCAAGGAGCTGTGACTTCTCATAATGAGAGCTCATCTATTTCTATGAAGAGCATGCCAGTACCTTTCTCTCCTGTACAAAGTACTATGATCTAACATTTGATTCAGGTCTTATTTTAAATAAATCAATAAAATAATAATTGATAATAAACAGCCTAATTGATAAATATATATTATTATAGAAAGAAAATAACATTAGTAAATAAAAGTAATAATTCACATTTTCTTTTAATGGTGTTCAAATATCATATATTTATTTATTATTCATCGGTCACAACAGTAACAGGGATAGAAAAAAAATAGCACAAAAAATTCCTGAGAAGTTGAAGTTAACACACTGAAACTGCTTCTAACTTCTACCCGCTACACCAACCTTCTATCAAGCTCTCCAAAGACACCAAAGCAGATTCTTCCTTCCAAGTCGCAGCTGTAAGCCTTGATATATCTCTAAACGAGTGACTCCAGGGCCATTTATACGCCGCCGCTTCTTCATCGTCTAGGATCCTCCGGTACATTCCAGAAGTCTTGTACTCTTCCCCACGGAGCTCACTCGCACAGAAACTCATCTTTCGTGTTTGCTTACCTGTTCTAATTAGAGCCGACACCACCCGTAATTTTGCCCACAATAAATTGTGCGCTCAGAGTTGGGGGGGGCGGAGTTGAAGAATCAAATGAGTACGAATCAATAGTTAGCTTTCGTACCTAAAAATCGAAATTCAGGAGTACTGGATGGCCAGAATGAACTCATATTTGGTACACGGGGTACGCGCCAAATCTAAAAATACATTACAACGCGTTTTTTCTTTTAAATAGGATACAAAAATAATAATATAAAAATATTTTAAAAAATGGAAAAAAATACTAATATCAAAAATACGGCGTTGTAATGTTGTGGGAAAACCCCTAGGCTACCGCTGGAAAAAAAATCAAATTCGTAACTGCAACGGTCGCCCCTTTATTTTGCTGAATAGCCATAAGGTTTGTACCGTTGTTTCTCCGTTCCTGGTCGGCCTTTTTTCTTGAAACTTGGTTTATAAGAGCTGTCTGTTGGTGTCTGTTTCAACTGCAACAACAAAGTAAGCATACATTGAACAGACAACGAGATATAAATACATAGCTTAACTCCTCCGTCTGCGGTTTAGCGCTGCGGTTTCAAGAGGTACTGCACCCTTAAGAGAAAACTGAGTGAAGTCTGTGAAAATGCCACCCTTTGTCCTTACGGTCCTGGTTCCACAAGTAACACATTCATACTTCAGAAATGGTCTAGTCAGTGGAATGCCTTTATTGATTTCAGTTTAGAGATGACTTAGAAAATGGAGATAGCTAAAAGTATCTGAATACAAAACGTTAGAGGTGAGTGCATTGTTCTATCAGGGTTGGTAGAGCCAACTGCGCTGGGGATATTGGAACTACCTAAACTATCCGATTGAGGTGATAACGACGGGAATAGCTAATTATCCCTGATAAACGATCAAGTGATAATATAATATTAGAGTTGTGAAAGCTTCGAATTCCAGGTCTTCGTATCTCTCTAGCTGTGTTTCAACACGTTGAAGAAGATGAAAGGAATTGTTCTGGTCTTGAAGAATTTGAAGAATGCCAAATTGTTTCATAAGGGTACGATAGAATTCTTCGGCTAGAACTTCTTCAGCTTGAAGTAAGCTCGTGTCACTGTCGGATATGGTTTCTAATATAGCTTAATGATTAGATGAAAATAACTCTTCGGCTCGGTTGAGGTTTACACGTATTCGTTTGATTTGATTCGAATCCAAGCTTGAAGGCGGTAAATCTTTGATGGAATTTGCGGCTCTAGTCACATTTCCTTTAGCAGTGCTGATTTTGCGACGAAAGTCAACAACTGTAGACATGGTGTTGGTAGGTAGTTAGATTGGACAGACTGGACAAGGATGCGGTTTCAAGAGGTACTGCAACCTTAAGAGCAAACTGAGTGAAGTCTGTGAAAATGCCACCCTTTGTCCTTACGGTCCTGGTTCCACAAGTAACACATTCATACTTCAGAAATGGTCTAGTCAGTGGAATGCCTTTATTGATTTCAGTTTAGAGTTGACTTAGAAAATGGAGATAAGCTAAAAGTATCTGAATACAAAACGTTAGAGGTGAGTGCATTGTTCTATCAGGGTTATTAATATTATTATTGCTTTATTTTTTTAACTAAAGCCTATTGCTATAAATTTTGGCTCTGATTTAAATTGGAAGTTTTTTTTAAGCAGGAAGAATTGCTTGAGTCTGTGTTTTATATAGCTACCACTTTAATAGGTATGTTTTCTCTCGGTGCAATAATGAATATCAAATTGACAAAATTTATGTTAACTTTAGTGACTTATTTTTTATCGTTATTTTATAGAATACTAGCAAGGTGACATCACTTTGCAAAACATTAGCAAAGCCAAGTGAAGCAAATCCACGTGCTCTAGCAAATCTCTATCCTGCTACTAAGTGAAGAAAATTCGATCCATTGTCTCGTTCAGCTAATTTTAACTCTCAACTGAAGAAAAAAGCATTTTCAAGCAAAGGACGATCAAAATTAATTACTGTGGTTTGTTTGGATTGTAAGGTGGAGAAGGAGGCAGAAGAGAGAGTATGGAGGAGGAAGAAAAGAGAGAGAGGCAGAAGTCAGAGGAGGCTAGACGAAGTGAAACGGTAGAAATGTTCCGCCAACTCCGGGATGAAGAGGCGGAACGAAGGGGGGGGGCTAAGGGCTAGGGCTAGGGCTAGGGCTAAGGCCACTCCCCCCAATCCCTCTTATCTACCCCACTCTCCCGCATTATACGTTCATATTTGTCAAACGCCCCCAACTCACTCCCTTCTCTGAACACTCCCAGTCCCTTTAACTTCTCCTGGAGGAGCTCCCGTTTTTCTCTCGCAGCGTCTTCCTCCCGGCGTTGAGTCGTATGTCTCTCGTCCTCGTCGAGTATGAGGGGTTAAAGAAAATTTTAATGAAACCAGCGGGTGAGACTGCCATCACATATGGCAACCAATTGTTTGAGGTCACTGGTGAATTTTTTAAGTCAAAGAGTGCGGGAGAGATTTCAAAGTGGGTAAAGAGAATTGCGGGTGGAACTTGCCAGAACTGTACTACCGTAGATGAATGCGTGCTAGCTATAGCATTGGCCTTGTTGCGGAGGGTTCTTCCTCAGAGTGGGAAGACCTTCCTTGAGTTGAGAAGGCTAGACAGTTGGGGGTCGTTGAGAGAAGCACTGGAGGATGGGTTATCGGGAAGGCAGAAGGGGAACTTTTATAAGCCTCTGGGCTCAGGTGAGGGACAGTTTCAAAGAGGGAGTAGTAGTTATGGAGGGGGTGGTTATAGGAGTGGGTGCAGTGAGAGTAAGGATTGTTCAGGTGAGAGATATACAAGTGGTCTCATGAAATGTTTTAATTGTGGTGAGGCAGGTCACCGTTCCAGTGAATGTAAGAGCAAGAGTGGGAGTGGAATTAGTGGTAGGCAGGGTACAAGTAGTTATACGCCCCGCCCATTAGTCTGTTACAACTGTGGAAAGACCGGACATAGGAGTATTGAATGTACAATGAAGAAGGTTGGGGCACCGGTGAAGAAGGAGGATGCGCCCAGATAAATGTCAAAGTTAGGTGTGACGGGTAATTGCAGTAACGTGGCAATGGGATTGGTTAATGGAGTGTGTACCGAGGTACTGATCGACTCGGGGGCGGAGTTGGGGTCAGTGCCGCGGGCTTTAGTTCCAGTGAATGCTCAAATGTGCGGGGAAGTTATTATGAAGGGCTCAGTAGGCAAGGAACAGATGTGCGAGAGCTTCATGGCCGATTTTGTGGTGGGGGGATTTTACAAGCGGGTCCGAGCGATTGTAGATGACGACAGTCATCAGGGAGCTGCCTGTATTGTCCCGTTCTGTGTAACTGATACTCAGGAATATGAGGCTTTTGCGAGCGCCATAGATGAATACCATGCAACTGATAGAGCGGAGCTAATGGCAATCGATCTTGTGGGGCCACTACCCAAAGGTAAGGGGGGGAGCCGTTTTCTCTTAACGTATGTTTGTTTGGACACGCGATGGCCGGAGGCGGTGCCCCTGAGAAGTGTATCAGCTAAGAGTGTTGTTGAAGGGCTGTGGTCCATCTTCTCGCAAACGGCTATTCTTGAAAGGATCCTTTCTGATCAGGGTAGTCAGTTCTGCGGGAAGGTAATACAGCAATTTAGTAACTGGTTAGGGATCGAGAAAGTGAAGATATCCCCGTACCATCCCGAGAGTAATGGGTGTGTAGAAAGACTTCATGGGACGCTTAAGGCCATACTAGGTAAAGGAATGAGTGAGGGGTTAGATTGGGTGGGTCAGGTCAACTTCGCACTGTTCGTATTACGGCAGATGCCGCATGCGGACTCGGGTTACAGCCCTTTTGACTTGGTCTACTGGTTCAGGGTCCGAACACCATTAGATGCCCTGTACCACGGTTTGTTTGAGGCGGAGGAAAGTAATTTAAATGTCTGTGAGTGGGTGAGTAAGATGGCCGAGAGACTTGAGAGTGTGAGGGACAGTGCTGCGTTGGGAATGGCGAAGTGAAGAGAATCTAGGTTTCAATATTTAAATCGAAGGACTAAGTTGAGGGAATTTGTGAAGGGTGAGAGTGTGTTGTATCGTGTGCCGGGAATGAGTTGTAAACTGTCGGATTCGTGGGAGGGTCCGTATGTGATTGTGGAAAGGAAGGGGGAGGTGAACTATAAAATAGCTAAGGAAGGGATGGAGAGACATTATAAGATTGTTCACGTGAATTGTTTAAAGAAGTACAGAGAGAGGGTGAGTATCAATAGGTTAGATGTAATTTTAGACAAGGTGTGTGAGGAGAAGAGTATTTTGAGTGGTGAGTGCATAGGGTTTGTCGAGCGAGAATTAACAGAACTATTGGACGACTATAAGGACGTGTTCTCAGATGAACCGGGTAATACCAGCAGGGTGACGATGACGATAGACACGGGGGACGCTACACCAATAAGGCAGACACCTTACTCGGTGCCTTTGGGTATTCGGGAGAGGGTCAAGGAGGAACTGGATATGTTGGAGAAACAAGGAATTATAGAGCGGTGTGAGAGTGGCTGGGCGTCGCCCCTAGTACCAGTTTGGAAGCCTGACGGAGGAGTCAGACTGTGCGTAGACTATCGCAAAGTGAACATCGTGACGAAGAAGGAGCCTTATTACATGCCAGGCTTTGATGAAATGGTGGAGATGGTGGGGAAAGGGTCTGTCTTGTCAAAGATTGACCTTGCAAAAGGCTTCTACCAAGTCGAGGTGGATGAGAAGGATCATGATGTGACTAGTTTCGTGTGTCCATTCGGCTAATTCCGTTTCAGACGTATGCCGTTTGGTTTGATAAATGCTCCATCTGTGTTCCAGCGGCTGATGGGGTCTATATCGATGATATTTTAGTTGTGTCTGTGGATTGGGAATCGCATTTGGGTCACTTGAAGAGGCTGTTTAGTGTGTTGAGGAAGGAGGGTTTGACGTGCAAGAGGAAGAAGTGTAGTTTCGGAAAGAGGAGATTGGAGTTTTTGGGACATGAAGTGGGAGACGGGGTCATCTCGGTGCAGGCAGCGCGGGTGAGGGCGATCAAGGATAACCCTTACCCACTACAAAGAGGCAGCTGAGGGCTTTCCTCGGGCTTGTGGGCTATTATCGGCGGTTTGTCGCTGGGTTTCATCGATGGTCTGCCGAATTGACCCTTCACACATCCTCGCTTTCGGCAGGGAGGGTGAGTTGGTCGACTTCTATGTTGGGGGCCTTCAGGTCCCTATGTAATGAGTTATGTGATTCTGTGTGCTTGTATGTGCCGTGTGTCAATGACAATTTTGTGTTGGAGTGCGATGCTAGTTCCACGGGGATTGGAGCAGCATTGTCTGTGGTGCGCGAGGGGGAGAAGCTACCAGTGGCGTTTTTCTCAAGACAGCTCAGAGGTTCCCAGGTTCGTTACAGTGCCCAGGAGCTAGAGGGTTTGGCAGTCTATGAGTCCATCCGACATTTCGCCTACTTCCTGTACGGCCAGAGGTTCAAGGTCATCACAGACCACAAGGGGTTACTGAACATACGAACGGGGAAGCAGGAGAATAAACGTATTTACAGTTGGGCGTTGAAGCTTGGGGACTTCGACTTCGAAATGGAGTACCGGTCTGGGATATTGAACATGGTTGTGAACGAGCTTAGCAGGTGCCATGCCAAGGAGGAAGTGTACCAATTCGTTGGGTTAGACGCAAGCTGCGGCTTAGCTACTAACATTGGATACTCTGGTGGCAGCGACTATAGCTGTTTCCAGGTGCGTGAGTCCCAAACCCCAAGAATCCGCGGATCAAGTGAGAGGGCCCCGACAAAATCAATTTTGTGTGTAGTATTTTGAGTAACACTGAGCCCTTTACAGGATGACCTGTAATATTGTAAACAATGATCGATGTAATTTGCATTAACATTTTTCTTTTAATTATTTAGACGTTTCCATTTTGGGAAATGTTTTTTTTTTTAGATTCACTCTGTCCAGAAAAAAAGTGAATTAGTAAAGTATAGCAGCAAACTAACACATAAAAAGCAAACTAACACATAAAACAATGAACTATTCAAAGTTTTCTAAAGACTTGCTTAGACAGGCACTGTATGTATATTTTGTTTACTCTTGAATTATATAAAAACATGTGACACGTATGAGTATGATCAAGAAGTTTGTGATGACTATCTTTCAGACACTCTTGAAAGTGACATAACGGAAACAATTGAAGTTGAGGTAAGAATTAACATTTAAGGGTGCTGGCACACCGCCTACGCACCGCCTTTGCGTGCACCCACGCAAATCCATTAACTAAATCAATTATGTTGCTATGGCCTACTTTTATATATTTCTTAAGTTTTGCAGGCTCTCCTATACAGTGGACCTCACAGTAAACTATCAAAGGAGCTGGCTTACCAGAAATTAGAAGTTCTACATCAGAGATACCAATAATAAACCTGACACAAACTTTTTAATCTCAATTTTGCAAATTGTTTTTGTAAAATATGTTGTTACGTAGTACATAACAGGAGTCAATAATTCCTCAGACGTGCAATTGAATATTTAGGATTTTGCCAGTAATTTTGTCAGATGACAGACAGTGTATTGTTAGTTGGTGTACAAGTAGCTAAGGTAGCTAGAACTATTTTTTTTTAGTGTATCAACTTCTACTGGGATTACATCTTTCTTGTGCCTAGCAGCAAGAAGTTGCTGTTTCCTCTTTGTTCCTCTGACTCTTCTACTAGCCATTGGCCACAACTTGATAACCCACCACCAAAGAGAGACCTGCCAGAATAAAACCAGCCCTGAAATAAAACCCAGCATCCAGATATATAACAGACCACAAGGGGATTGCTAAGAATAGATCGAGTAAGATCGCTAACTATACCCAAGGAAGTTGAAGGCGGAATTCCTTGCGAGTGTTTTTTTAGGCTAGCCATGAACTATAACTCGTGGTCTGGGAACTCAATTAACAGTGCACGCGCGTTGCTATGTGCCAGCACCCTTAAGAGAAGTTAATGTTTTAGTATTTGGTAAACTAGTTTAAATAATATTACTAATTTAAAGATTTTTGATATAGTTAGTGGCAATAGTTATTTAATCCTTTCGTTCCCAAATTGTTTGGACGCGCGCGGAAAAATCTAATCTTCTATCGCGGAATAGAGCATTACCGTTTTATTTTATTAACTCGATGCTGGCTGGGAAAACCTCATATATATCACTAAATAGACCAAGAGTTTGGGATTCCCCTAATTTTTTTATTGAGAAAATTGAATAATATCTGGGCTCTCTACTAATACTTATAAAAAAAAAAATTTTTCCCAAAAAATTCCACTTTTCCCATCAATAATATTAAAATAAAAAATAGAAATAATATTGTTTGATGTATTGTATACCAATATTATATTAGTTCAACAATAAAGTATGTTGTTTGTTGTGTTTGGTGCTGATTGTGATCATGTAGGAGACATCTATGAGTGTCCACAAGGAACATATGCCATGGACATCGAGCTCCACTACAAAACACACAAAAACACAAACAACAAAGATATTTGTAATATACAAACAACAAATTGTTCATGATCCTATATAATTTTCAACTTTATGATGTATTATTGTATGTGGTTTCATACAGTTGAACTGGCGATTTTATAAAAATAAAAGAAGACAGTAAGTCAAACCACAAAGTCTTGGTTGGCAAAGAAGCGGTTGTTTCAATGTGTTATGGAAGGCTACTGGGCTCAAGGACGACAACGTCCCCAAAGCAAACCTCTGCAAATAGCTACTTCAGTTCTGCTCCAATATAATTATTAATTCACGTAATGACATTATAATGTGATAGCCAATTGCAATAAGTTCGTTGTAAGCTATACACAGTATGAGCTTGTTATAAGGTTTGGAATAGGATAGAGTATAGCTATTCAGCTTATTTTCAAATCAAAATGCAGGCAGGTTTCTTATAAAGGTGCTTATATCATCATGGATTATTACGAAATTAAGAGACAATCATGACTTCATTAATTATTATTGTTGTCATTATATTTAATGCATTATATCAAGACTGTAAACAAAAATTGATTTAATTGTTTGAAATAACTAATACTTAATTGTTTTAAAAGTTAAGTTTCACCACAGTCTCTGCAAGCCTACAGCCATATTCCTGAAAGTGTTTCATACCTAAATATTCAAAGGAAATATTCTCCATGCCAATAAACATAGCTTGTGTGAAAGTATACAAAATACCTTACTACGTATAAACATTTAAAACCCATACTGCACGTGATACATAGGACACATAAACATATTGCAAACACACACACATGATGAGTATAAATCTAAAAGCGAACACACACTTACTGTGTAGAAGTCTAACTCTCAGTATTACTTCATACTAGGTAGTGATTACAAATACCAAAAAGAAATTATTATGCTAGTACCAATGTGAATATAATCTATGTTGATACGTAACTCGTGCAATGAAATGATAGATATCATGCTGTCTCCTGAGAAAAGCTAAAGTACAAGAGATACATGCCTCAACAGTAGTTTTAATGGGTAACACCTAGCACTCCAGTAAACCACTGAGAATATAGTATAAAGCAAACATACAGTGTGACAATAGCACACAATCACTAATAAAGTATACAATAAAAGCTTATGATCATAATAATAATCACTAGTTTTTTATGAAAAAAAAAAATATATATATATAATAATAGGAAATTTTTCTGTTTTTAACAGTCATTATAACTTAACCCGATGTTTCGACTTCTTGCCGAAGTCCTCTTCAGTGGTCAACTAAGGTTAAACTCTCCATGATGATATAATAACACAAAGTAAACAGCAAGATTTCTGGAGGGCACCCTTACTGTTTATGCAGCATGGACAGCCAGCATCCTAGAATCTCTAAACCTATGTCTCTGTTAAACTTGTTGTTGTCAGGTGTCATCTATATGTGTAGAGCTTCCTTGATCTTCAACTCACATTCATTCTGTCTACAACTCTTACCTCTTCCAGTTTAATGGGGTGATGCAGCTGCCAAGCATGTTCAGCAATGGCTGAAACCTTCTCACCACCTCTCTCTTACAAGAATCCTATGGAATAGTAAAAATCAAACATTTCTCTTGCTCAGTATCTTATTCTATATATTTCATTTATTGGATTCTGTATTTATCTAGTAAGTAAACTATGCCTTATTCGAGATTATGCACGACTGGAAGTTACCAACGTCGCCATGACGCATTACTGATGTCTTTGTAGTTACCTGCCGTTGGACAGGCTCGTTGAACATTCGCTTAACGTCTACTTCCGCCCGATTTGCCGGAGGCTCGGCAGTCGGCTCGTCCCTGCCCTGCCCGTGGCCGGATTTCCGGCCCCGCCCAGCAGGAAGGGCCTGGCTTGCCCGGAGACCGCTTTGGGCTGCGGCTGGCCGCGGCTTACCCTCCGCCGGCCAGCTGCTCCGCCGACAGCCCCTCGCTTGCCGAGGCGCTGACAGTCCCATGGCCGTAGCCGACTGCTGCCCGTCACGGGAGACCTCTCCCGGAAAACTCTACTACTAGGGTGAAGGTGGGTGGGCAGTTTCGCTGGCGGCTCTGCTGCCGCCCGCTGCTCCCCTTTTCTTATTGTCGTCCATTACTCTCTTTTAGACTGACTTGCTCGCACCCCTGGCGCATGCGCCCTCTATACCATTTAGCACGCCCCGCCGCCCGGGGCGTGCCTTGCTTTATTTACTTCCGTTTGGTAACCTCGGTACGCTTCGCTGGACCTGCCGTTACCAACGTCGCCATGACGCATTACTGATGTCTTTGTAGTTACCTGCCGTTGGACAGGCTCGTTGAACATTCGCTTAACGTCTACTTCCGCCCGATTTGCCGGAGGCTCGGCAGTCGGCTCGTCCCTGCCCTGCCCGTGGCCGGATTTCCGGCCCCGCCCAGCAGGAAGGGCCTGGCTTGCCCGGAGACCGCTTTGGGCTGCGGCTGGCCGCGGCTTACCCTCCGCCGGCCAGCTGCTCCGCCGACAGCCCCTCGCTTGCCGAGGCGCTGACAGTCCCACCAAAACCCACCCCAAAGCTGGCCACCCTGGAGAGCCCCGACTGCTCCGCCTCCACACCCACACCCTATATACCTTAGCCAGCCCACTTACTACTACTGTCACCCTCACTCTTACCCTCTCACCAGTCACCCCGTTAGAGAACATAATACCTTTACTGGCCATTCAAACAGACATACCACATCACACAGCATCAATGATGACTTACAGGACATACCATGGAAAACAGCAACAATGGTGACCATGACCACTAGGTAGTCTAATCCAGGCCCAGATTGTCTCTACTGCTGCTTGGCGCCTCTGGTCTTCGCCAGCGTTGTGGCCATGGCGGCTTGTCCCCCGCTCCCCAGCCGCACGTAGCCTCGGTATTCCCGGCTCTTCCATCTCCCCATGTCCTTGATCTGGGACTCGGTGGCTCCTCCTTTGGCTGCCGCCGTGGCCGCCCCAATGCGGAAGCTGTGCCCTGAGATCGCCCCACTCGGCATCCCCGCCGACTCCAGTGCGGTCTTCACTTCCCTGACGAAGTCTCTCCTGGATAGCGGCTTCCCACCCAACCTGAAGAAGGGGCCCTCACCATCCTTCCTCAGCACCAGGTATCTCAACAACGCCTTCACAGGACATAACTCCTGCCCCGTCCTGCCCAGCGTCACTTTCGCTCCCTTCCTCAGCCTGTCGGTCTTCGACTCCTTAATGTGGAGCGTCACCATCTGAGGATTCTCCAGAACGTCCACTGTGACGTCCTTGAAAGTGAGGTGGGCTGCGTCATCAAACTTCCCGTCGTCAGGCGCCAATGCCTCCCCCGCTCTCAGGCACCCGAAGTAACAGGCGCACGCTGCCGCCCACAGCACCACCCCTCTGTCACCCTGGCGTCCCCATGTCTTCCGCAACGCCTCCATGTGCGCCGGAGTCACCGGGTCCCTCACTAGACCTGCCTGGCCTTTCTCCGCCGCTCTCCTGGCTACGCCCCTTCGGACTTGTCCCAGCCTCGCCATGGCTGCCCAACTTGGTGCCGGCAGCCCCGCCCTAATCTGGCCCTGTCTCAGGCCTGCCAAGTGGTGATTAACCGTGGAGGCTTGCACCCCCTCGTCGGCCACCGTCACTACGTGTGCAATTGCCTTGTTCTCAGTTACGGGGAGCGGGTCCTCACCCATCCTGCGGCACAGGTCTTCATACCTTCTCCAGACCCCTTCGTACCGCCGCTCCGTCTTCGGAGCTATGCCCTTACGGAAGTAAACCGCTGCAGATCTAGCCACTGCCGATCTGACCAGCTCTCGCTCCCTGTTACCATCAACTCCAGCACTCGGTCCGGCACCGTCTGCTGCTCCCCGTCGCTGACCTGCATGGCAATACGAGCAGATGTCAACCTCCCTCTGGACAGCTCATCTGCCGCGACATTGTCAACCCCCCTGACGTGTTCAGCTAACAGCACGAACTCTCCCGTTGCCTCCATGAAAGCCAGGCACCGCCTGAGGTGCATCGCTTGCGGTTCTCTGCACGACCCCGACCTCAGGGTTGCCACCACCGCCATGTTGTCGCAGTGGAACAATACCGTCAATCCTCTCCACAAGTGGCCCCACACTGCTGTCGCCACAACTATTGGCAACAGCTCCTTAGGCATGATGTTCCATTGTCCAGCTGCCAGCAGCCGCTCCCAGCTCAACTGGAACCATCTGGTTCCCCACACGGCGCCGCAGCCCCAAGACCCGGATGCGTCCGTCCACAGTTCCACTTGTGGCTCCTCTGCTGCCACCACAGACCTCATCATGGCTGTCCCATTCCAGTGCAAGCCAAACCTGCGCCACCACTCCAGGTCAGCCCTGGCCGCCACGTTGAGGCGCACTCTCCTGTCTAGGCTCCTTACTGTGGCGCTGAGGTCCAGCAATCTCCTCATGAATGACCTCCCTGCCCTGACTGCTCTGCAAGCGTGGCTGAGGTGTCCCACTACAGACAGGAGCTCTCGCTTCCTGCACGACTTCATCCCTCTCCACTCTTCCAGCTTCTTCCTCAGCCCGAGCAGGCGCTCCCGTGGCAGCCTGACCTCACCCTGCTGAGTGTCTAGCTCCATACCCAGGAAGGTCAGCACCACGGCTGGACCCTCTTCCTTGCCGTCATTCAGCGGCATACCCAGTCTCCCACATACCTCCTTGAGGGCTCTCAGGGACCTGGCGCACTCGCCTGACCCCGGTGCCCCCACCGTTACGAAATCGTCAATATAGTGACGCAGCCACACGGCACCATGGGCCTTCGCCGCCCATTCCAGAGCGTCCCCCAGTGCCGTGAACAGTAACGGGGCTGACCTCAGCCCAAACGGGAGTGTCCCATCCACGAATGTGGTTCCTTGCCACTCCATACCCAGCAGCCACCTGTCGTCGGGATGCACCGGCACATTGCGGTAAGCCTTCTTGACGTCTGCCTTGGCCAACTCGGCCCCTCTGCCCACCTTGAGCACTTGCTCCACCACATGGTCCACAGACATGTAGTGCAAGCTGGACCACTCCTTGCACACACCCTCATTGACACTCCCCCCATCCGGGGTCGACAGGTCGACTATGAGCCGCCACCTACCAGGCTTCCCTTTCTTTGGGATCACCCCGAATGGGCTGCAGTGCACCTTGGCCACCTCCTCCGGCCTCACTCTCCAGACCCTGCCGGCCTCCACCTCCTCGTCCAAGTACTCCTGGATCACTGCTCTCTGTTCTCTGGCGGAGCACATGTTACCTCTACACCTCCTGAGTTCCCCCACGCTCTGGTCGTGGCCCACGCGGAATCCCTGCCGGATTCCCCTCACCAGGAACTGCACCCACTCCTTGTCGGGGTGGTCTTCTAACTCCAACTCCCACTGTTGCCACACCAGCGGTGTTATCACAGCTTCCGCACTGTTAAGTGGCCCGCTCCTCCTCCCTCCAGAGACCCGCTCCAGCTCCAGCAGCTGAGCCTTGTACTGGTACCCTAGGTCAACACATAATGACTCTACTCAGTACTCATGTCTCCGGGAGGCTACTTGTGGTGTGTGTGTGTGTGTGTGGTCCTAGCTTCTACCCCCTTTACCTACTTTCTTCTAGCCTACCCCCTGTCCTACTCTCATCTAGCCTACCCCCCTTTACCTACTCTCTCTAACCTACACCCCTTTTACCTATCCGTCCCTACCCACTCCCCGACCCCTTTCACTCTCAACTATTGACATCATTATTGTAATAATGCATTCCACCCCGCACATCGTGGGAGTGACTCCCAATACCACAAATGATACTATATGTTAACAATATGATGACTGCTATCCAGCTTCCGGTTCGTTTAGAACTTGACCTCATGCTCAGCCTCCACATTCCTTGGCCCTTTCTGACATCTCATAGCTGGGTGGTCTCCTCCACACCCAGAGCAGATGTGGGCAAAACGACATTGCTGGCCATAGCCGCAGCTCCCGCCTTTGTTGAAGCGGAAGCACGCCCCCGGCTGCCTCCTGTCTCTCTTCTGCCCACTGCCAGCTTGAGCTGGCCCTCCAACCCGGCTGCCGCTGCCGCTTCCTCCTCTGGCCTGACCAGCTGATGGGAGCGTGAGCTCTCTTACCAGCAGTGCTGCGTCCATCACTGCCCAGCTCCTGTCCGGTCTGCCTGCTGCCGCCATGCGAAAGCACCGGTCGTACCGGGCAACACACTCCCAGCGGTGTCTCCTGGCTGTCTCCGCGATGGCCTCTCTATAGGCGCGGAGCTGGTCCGCCAACTCTGGCCTGGTCTCCAACCTGGCCTTCTCGAACAGGGAGAAACAGGTCCCCCACCATGAGGCATCCGGGACCTCCCGAGGGCCTGCTCTCCTTCTAGCCTCTCCCGCTGGGCTCTCCGTCAACTCTTCCGTCTTCTCAGGCTTGCTCACGAGCCATGACCCTTCCTTTCGACCCCCGTCGAAGATGGGGAACTCAGTGAATTCCACGAATTCACCCCTCTGTATACGCTTCACTGTCTTCCTGGGGAGCGGAGGCAGTCCTTCCACCAGGTGCACCTTGTCCGATGTGTTGCTCTCACGCCCCACCCGCTCCCCTTCCAACAGGGGACGGACCAGCACCTTCTGCAACCAGTCCGCGGCGCTCCTCTCCGGGGAGCAGCCTCCCGACCTCACTCCACTCTCTCGCAGCTCCTCTGTGCGAGGTTCCCCTTGGCCTACTTTTACAAAAGGAAAACATACGACACCAACATGACTCCCATGCTGAGGGGAACCCTCTTCCCCGGCCCATCATTCTGGCCTGTCGTACCCCCTTCCCTGGCCCAAGCCAGCTTCACTGACCCTCTGGCCTACCTCCAAGGAGGGTTCTCTGACCTCTCCCCCTGATTCAGCCACTTTACCTTGCCCCTGGCCTACCTCCAAGGAGGGTTCTCTGACCTCTTCCCCTGATTCAGCCACTTTACCTTGCCCCAGGCCTACCTCCAGGGAGGGGTCACCCGACCACTCCTCCCCCGTATCAGCCACTTCCTTTGCCTTTGGGCCTACCTCCGAGGAGGGGTCGTCCGCCCCACTCCCCCTGCTTCAGCCACTGACCCCGGCCTACCTCCGGGGGCGGGTCACCAGACTGCGCCCCCTGCTTCGGCCAATTCCTTTGAACCTGGCCTACCTCCAGGGAGAGGGTCAATAGCCCCCTCTCCCTCACTTCAGCCGCTCTTGGTTCAACTCTCCTCCACCTCCCCCCCCCCCCCCCCCCCCTTGACCTTATCCCTTAGTGTTGCACGGTTGGTACTTCTGCCTCTGGCCCAGGCCCTCGCCATAACGGCCCACTTACTCCTGTTTTCTTTGCCCGTTGGGCTCAATAGTGGTCACGCCCAGGTAAACCTGGGCGGAGCGAGCACCAGGGACACCCTTGCTAGCCGCCAACTCGGCTCCCCACCCGTTTGTGTGTCCCTTAACTCCGTAACTACTAAATGCTCGCCCTCTAAGCCTATGCTACCATTCCCTTTGGCCCTGCGACCTACCCTCCTCTGGGGTTCCTGGCCTGCCGTCCTGGCTCTCCTGGTCTCTCTGGAGCATTCGCTCCATGAATGCATCCATCCTGGCTCCCTGAGCCGCCACGGTCCTTTCCAGTTCTAATAGGCGCCCACCTTCGTCCGTATCCCGTCCATCTTCACCTTCCATTTCCGTCAGACTGCGCTTACCCAGGCCTCTCCTCCTCTTGGGCCTGTTCTCCTCGTCCTCCAAGACGACAGTTTCGCTGGCGGCTCTGCTGCCGCCCGCTGCTCCCCTTTTCTTATTGTCGTCCATTACTCTCTTTTAGACTGACTTGCTCGCACCCCTGGCGCATGCGCCCTCTATACCATTTAGCACGCCCCGCCGCCCGGGGCGTGCCTTGCTTTATTTACTTCCGTTTGGTAACCTCGGTACGCTTCGCTGGACCTGCCGTTACGACTCAAAACGATTGAGTGGAACTCACCTAACTGAGGACTGGTTCCTCCATCAGTAAATTGGATGAAACGATGTCAGATCTCTGCAAGCAATGCCATCAAAATAGTACAGCAATATGCCAGCAACTTATTTACCAGAGTCTGAAAAATCTGACAAGATCAAAGCTGCAGAGCAACACATTTTAATAGTTCGGAAAGAACGTTCATTCTACAAAACTACTTTGGATGGGTAATCAAGAATCAAAATTTTTTTTACCACAAATGAAAATTTTTTGTCCCACCTCCATTAAATTCTCAGAACCCACCAAATTGGAATAACTTGAAAGCTCATTATTTTTTCGATTATACAATAGTCGACTTCCCATCTGACCCTTTACAAACTGGTCCAGTGTACTTCTTAACACCACAAAAATGTCTTCTGTAAAGTTTGATTAAAACATTCCACCAATCCATTCATCTGTGGGTGGTAGGCTGATGAAAATCGGTGCTCCTTCCAGTGAAAGAGATACTTGCTTACTGCATTGGGAATTCACGATTTTGGTCACTAATAACAATTTCAGCACTTCCAAATCTTGCCAACAATAATTTCAATGACACAATTAATACACAATTTAGTTAGTTACAACACTACTGTATTCATTTCTACCTCCATAGCATTTTGTACAAAAAAAAGCAACTCCTTTAGCTGACTTGTCCTTCAAGGGTTCTGCCTCTGGTCATTTGGAAAAGTAATCAACTAAAACTACTATGTACCTGTTCCCTCTTGCAGTTACTGGGAGTGGTCCCAGAATATTAATACCAATCTATGTATACACACAAATAAACAACGACCTTTAACTAGTGGTGCGCTCGCATAGCGTAAATGCATGGCGAGCGAGCAGACTCTTTTTTACAAAAAAATAGGACAGAAATTACATCTAACTGTAGTGCACAGTGTAACCCTTTCCATTCTATTTTTGTATTTGACTTCTAACACTGAAGCTACTGAAAATATGGTCCAGTTTTTTTAATTTAACATACAGGGTAAAGGGATTTCAGTGCCATAGTAACAACTCTCTGCAACTGCTTGGAAAGAAAAAAACAACATCTAACTGTAGTGCACAGTGTAACCCTTTCCATTCTCAGTTAGCATCAGAGAATCTAAAGTCTCTGATCCCAGACTAAACTAACAGAATGACCTGAATAAACTTCGAAAGCAGTGGCAAAGAAGCGCAGCTTGACAAAGACTTCCCAATTGTTTCAAGAAGAGAGTAGCTGTAAACGTTTTGGTTGAAACAAAGTTGGTAAGGCAGTGTGCAGCAGGATTCTCCGCGCTAGTTAATTGAAAAATACTGGAACTGTGAACGCTTTACCTAACTTACGTAATTAGAAGCGCGGGCGAATTTTTTTGACGTACCATACATACCTACATAATATTATATCTACATTAATTTATAGCCCGTTACCCGAGCGACCGGGCTTGTCGTTAAGAACTATAAATCTGATAATGTCTGGTATGCTCGTAAGAAAATGTATTAGCGGGGAAAAGTCTGATATAGTTCTTAGCAACCATAATTATGGTAGAAGACAGATCAAAGTAAAATGGAATAATGAAGAGTTTGGGTACTCTAATACAATTACTAAGATAGCTAACGCTATACTTTGCTCGTTGTTTATGTTCTGGCTATAAAATAGTTATAAAGCAAAATCATTAGGTTTGTATTTTGATTTATAAATCCTTGCCACTCGGGCTGCCCCTCGTGTCTCGGAGTTTATAAATCGCATACAAACCTCAATTTTGGTTTATAACTATAACATATATCTGAAATCTCAATTGAACACGAATGATAGTCAGCTTAGCTAGCTTCGCTCGCTGAATTATACTATTTTCAATTACCATTTACCATTTTCCATATACTTGGGAATGAACTTTAATGGGATACATCGGAGCAATTTCGTTACAGAATTTTCCATCATTTGTAGTCTGGCATTCTGGCAGAACTGTCATAATTCGAACATCTTTAGTAAACATTGGCCAATGAAATCTGCTGGAGATTTTTTCCAGGGTTTTGTCTCTACCATAATGTCCTCCTAGTTGAAGCAAAGAAGATACACACAAAAATAACAACACAACACAACACAAAACAAAACAATTTTGGTACCTAAACAGTAATTTATCAGTTCACAATTATATCCTTGACCTCAATTATGATTCACACATTTTTTTTATCTGCAAGACCAATTTTTGTAATTTAAATATGCCCTTTCAGCAAATCTGAGAATTTCAAATGATTATGATGATCCCTTTCTTTAAATATTTTTTTCTTTAAAATATTATTCTTTCCTAAACATTAATCCTATTTTTGTGGATTGTTAGCCTTATTAGTTATACTAATAAAATAATTAAGAGTGGTGCCAATTATTTCCCTAGTTTTTATGACTTGGCAAATTCTTGTAGCAAGAAAATCCAGTGTAACAATACCTAGTTCACCTTATTTTAACTCCCCCTTGTTTCCATGTGTTCCATTTTGTAAAATGTATATTTCAAAAGAAATAGAAATTTCAAATTTCTATTACGTTAAACGCCTCAGTCTCTGAACTTTAAAAGGGAATACATTACACGTGAATAATTTTACAAATTTAATCTATTGCACTGTTATAATTATAGTCTAGTGGATAAGGAACAAAAAAAAGGCCTATTATGTTCACTTCCAGCAGAAAGCTTGGAAATTGATATTTTGGATTTTGACCATGCTGATTCCATAGTGGGGTCCATGTCAGCAAAACATGGCTTTCAATCCAAACGTAGCCATGCCCCCATTATTGACCATTAAAATGGTCATATCTCAGCAACTGTTGTAGCTACAGACTTCCTGGTAGGCTTCAAATCTTTCAGAATTGTCATGTTTGGGGTAGGAGGTCACAGTTAACATGTTTTATTTTGAAAAATTGTATAAGAAAAGGAGTATACTGGCAATACAGTGTTTCCTTTGATCAGAAAGGGTATTATGGGGGTTTAGACCATTATTATAAATTTGGAATCAGCATGGTCAAAAACCCCAAATTACCAATTTTCAGCTTTCTGCATATTTCCCACATATCTCTTCAATCACTTCTAATATTCTTGGGGGTGAATGGGGTCCCAGTTTTTTCCTCCTCTGTGTGCAATCCTGCTGAATAACCTCATTGAATTATTCCATAGTTTAGCTCTTACCCACCAGTAATACTTATAATTCAAACCATTTTAAAGTTAGCTATCTAAATTCATGCCTCTGGTTACAACTTCATGAAAAAGCTATTTTGACTTAGTAACTATAGCACTAGGCCCATTTACCTTATAGTGCTTAAAGCTGTTTGTTCCTTGTTCATTACTAGACATTTTTTTGGTATTCCCTATAAGTTTATGATTTTGTTCTAAATTTTGGGCTTGTCCTTATTCTTGTTAATTATCTCGCCAAAGGCTGTCTTAGGTGACCCTGGGGGTGTAAATGCCTTGTGTTTTGTTGTTGTTTGAGGTTTTCTTTGAAGTTGCTGAGATCGAGTTCTAGAGCAGAACACACAGTCGAGTACTTGTACCGCCACTAATAGAATTAGAATTCCAACTCTGGTCTAAAGACCGCTGCTTAATTACCAATTCCTTATATTTTTTGGTGGAATAATTACTTTAGCCTAAACGTTTCAGCTTTTAGCGAATGTTTCTACTCAGCGAAACACTGTTATTGGAGTAAGTTAAAGGTTCTTGATTATTTAGCTATTCTTGGAATAGGCACGGTACCGCTATTGCTAAGATACTATTAAAGCCTATTAAAGCGAAGCCTAATTAACCTAGTGAAGGCTCGCAACACTAGACAACGAGTCAAAAAAAAAATAAGGATTTGAATTATCTTAAAGGACAACGGTAAATGAAATTGACCCAGATCGATTATATTCTAGGAGTGCAAAATAAAATGGGCAATAATTATTAATTGACGCTATGGTCTGCGCAACATTAATTGTGGCACGCTGATAATGTAGCGGATAAAAAACCGTAAATCCACTTCGTAACGGTTCCCAGTATATCGAGGGACTGCTATTGGTAAATCATTATTAGTGGAAATACTTTTTTATCAATATATGTAAGGTTATACCAATTTGATTTTTTATACCAAACAATTCTTTTTTAATGCCAACATGTTTCAGCAGACTGCTTCTGCCATCATCAGGGCTGATTTATAAAAATCAAAAAACAAAAATGCTATAATTAGCCTAAGGGTGATGCTTGATAAAATGCAATATATTGCCTAAGGTTGATTCTTGTTTATTTATGTGAGTGGCCTCTAGCTGCTCTCAATACTAAAGGGGAAAGCTCCATTCCAGAGTCCCTATTCATGGTTAAGTTGTTGGGTGACATATTTATGTAGATGGCTTCTTTCACTTTTCTCTCAACCATGCCTTGCGAAATATCCAAAAGTTTTACTTCATTCCAATGAATCACATGACTCCCTTCTTGCCATACATGTTCTGCCAGTGGTGATTTGGTGAAATATCCATGTTCACAGGCTGATTTGTGTTCTTTAATTCTAATGCCTAGCGCTCTTCCTGATTCACCTATATAGAAATCTCCACATTCACACATGATTTTGTACACAGCTCCTACTTTGTTCTCATTTGAAGTAGGATCTTTTACTTTTGTGAGAAGATTTGACAAAGTAGTTTTGGTTTTGAAAGAAGTCCTTATTCCATAATCCCAGAGTATCTTTCTTATTCTCTCACTCATTGTTGAAACATATGGAATAATTGCTGTTGCTACTGGATCTTCATTGAGGGTAGTTGTGTCAACCTGCTTCTTTTTCTTCTTTAGCATACATTGTAATAGTCCTTCAGTTTGTAAATAATACTTACTGTTGAATGTCTTGGTCCTAGTACAGAAGTAATATCCATTCCTTGGCAACAAAGTGTGCTTAAAACCAAGTGATGTACAGCAAAACTTTTACAACTAGAACAAGTTGTTATTTACTTCTACAGTACATACAGGAGAGAATCAAACTATCATTGAGTACTATGCTAAGTGTAGTATTAAGGTATTCTAATTCAAAAAAAATATAGGTGGGAAAAAGTAGTCAAGTTTAACAGTGATGCTCTAGTATATGCTGCAAACAATTTGCCAGAATAAAATTACCCATTTATATTTTAGTAATTACCTATCTTTTTTTTTTCTTCAACTAATGCTCTTAATAAACCTCTGCTAGTCCTCGTGGGTACTAACTTGAAGTATACTAGTTCAAAAATTAATGAGATGGTCAGAAGTAGTCAAGTTTGACACTGATACTCTGGAATAGCCACAACGTATTTGCCATTATAAAATTTTCCATTTTATTGGCAAGCGAGCGAGACACTTACAGGGGTAACACAATCGAAAATCGGGGATGTTAGTTTGGCGAGCGAGCGTAGCGAGCGAGACGGTAATAGGGGTGGATAATGCAAAATCGGGGATGTTTGTTTGTATATATGTTTGGACGTACGTATGTCATTTTGTACTTTGACCCTCGCGTTTTTGTGTTAGTTATGTGGTCGACCCCGTCCCAAATTGCACTAAACAGAATCCTCTGGTTTATCGATCTGTACCCCTAGAAATTGAATGGTTTACCGTTTTGAATTCTTTTGCGGGTGCAGTTCAAACTTGAAAACTTAAGGGACTACCATTTCTATTCGAGTTAGTGGCGGTGGTAAGTCAATGCGCTCTTTGTCATGGTTATAAGCCGTGCGCAACAGTATTTACTTGAAAATACATTGTCCACTAGACTACCGCGAAGGTAAGTCTGTGTAGGTGCATGTCCAGTTGTGTCAAAGCATTGTGTGTTACAACCACTACTTAGCTAAAGAATATCACAAAGAAAACTTTTAAATAACGTGTATTGTTTTATGCTTCAATTCAAGCAATTGCAGAGAGTTGTTACCATGGCACTGAAATCCCTTTACCGTGTATGCGAAATTTAAAAACGGGACCTTATTTTCAGTAGCTTCAGTGTTAGAAGTCAGAATCATTCATATAAAAATAGTATAGTCTTTAGGCTCGCTCGCCATTTGTGCTCAAGCACATCACTAGTATATATGAAAGGGTTACACTGTGCACTACAGTTGGATGTAATTTCTGTCCTATTTTTCTGTAAAAAGAGTCTGCTCGCTCGCCATGCATTTGCGCTATTCGAGCGCACCACTAGTTTATTTATTTATTTATTTGTATACTAGTGGTGTGCTTGAGCACAAATGGCGAGCGAGCCTGATAGTTAGGTAACATAAAATGTTACTATGTTTTAGCTTACTTCATGCAAACACTATAATAGCAGTTATGACATTTGATTTCAGCAAACAAATAAAAAATCACTCTCTTACCTTATTAATGGTAACTTTTGTAGTATCAAACATCAACCATTCTGATAATCTCAATCACCATTAACTCTTGAACAAGCTCTCAGCTACGATAAAAAATAAACCAGTGTTATTATTTGTAATTTTAGCCAACAAATATGGAATTACTACTTACATCATTCTTGAGTATTGATAACTTCTGTAGTATTAAATTGAAGTTATTTTGACCATCTGAATTACATTGAATTCTTGACAACAAGCTCTCACCTACAAAAACAAAAGACAATCAATTTTAGCACACAATACAAAATTACTTTCTTACCTCATTTTCTTGAGCAGTGGTAACTTTTGTAGTACCAAATTTGAGCCAATCTGACTATTTGAATTTACCAGTCACTGTTGACTAGCTCTTAGCTACAAAAAAAAAAGGCCAGAGTTAATTTTGCATATTTAGCTAACAAATATGGAATTACGTACTTATCTCAGCTTCCCTCGAGAAGTAGTAGCTTCCATAGCATTAATACTACTGCATTCTGACTACCAACGGCTCTTGACTACCAACGGCTCTTGACAACCAACAACCGGCTCCGTATCCCCCATAAAACGGCGAAGTTTTGAAATTAAGTCTGGAAAAGGGTCTTCAATGCCATAGTAACCTGTCGAATCAATTTTTTGTGTCTTGAAAACAAGCGTTTTAGCAGGAATTTTCTCATACTTTGGAGCTTAAGTATAAAGTAAGGTTTGCTTAATGCTGTAGTTTCAGAATAAACTGGAGTCAAGCCTAAATAGCCGTGTTTTTAGGAGAAAAACGTTCCCCCCGCGCGCGTTTAAAGAGCATACGTACCATCCATACATACATACATATATATAACATATACCCGATTTTGCATTATCCACCCCTAATACTGTCTCACTCGCTTCGCTCGCTCGCCAATAAACAAACATCCCCGATTTTCGATTGTGTTACCCCTGTAAGTGTCTCGCTCGCTACGCTCGCTCGCCAATTATATGTATGGACGTACGTAAGGCATTTTTGTACTTTGACCCTCGCGTTTTTGTGTTAGTTTGGTTGTCGACCCTGTCCCAAATTGCACTAAACAGAATCCTCTGGTTTATCGATCAGTACCCGTATCACCCTAGAAATTGAATTGTTTACCGTTTTGAATTCTTTTGCCGGTACAGTTAAAACTTGACAACTTAAGGGACTTCCATTTCTATTCGAGTTAGTGGCGGTGGTAAGTCAAGCGTTTTTTGTCATGGTTATAAGCCCTGGCACAGTATTTACCTGAAAATACATTGTCCACTAGACTACTGCGAAGGTAAGTCTGTGTAGGTGCATGTCCAGCTGTGTCAAAGCATTGTGTGTTACAACCACTACTTAGCTAAAGAATATCACAAAGAAAACTTTTAAATAACGTGTATTGCTTTGTTGTTGTTTTTTCCTTCAATTCAAGCAGTTGCAGAGAGTTGTTACTATGGCACTGAAATCCCTTTACCCTGTATGCTAAATTAAAAAAACTGGACCTTATTTTCAGTAGCTTCAGTGTTAGAAGTCAATAAAAATTGTATAGTCTCTTTAGGCTCGCTCGCCATTTGTGCTCAAGCACACCACTAGTATTTAGTAATTACCAATCTTTTTTTACTTATTTACTGATTATTTGCCAGTGGTAGCTAATTACATTTATTAATATTCATAATTAATTTGAAGTTTGTTTCGTAAATTGCTTGCATTGCAAGTATTATTTTGTATATAATGTTAAATTAGGATATATGAACGCAAACTCCTAATTGACCTTAGAGTACTTGAAAATCATACAGGAATGCATTTATTAACTTATAACTATTAATGTTGTTTAATCAAACCTTCACAATAATCTAGACGCTAAAGTTAATAAAGATCTACTATAAGGCAGGGAAGAGACTAAGTAGAGTTAAAGGAGGTGACTTAAACATTATACTAAATAAGTTATTTCACAACATTACTTTAGATTTGAATGTTTTTATAGCTCAGTTGGTGGAGCAGGGTGCACACTGGCAAAGCGTGGCATAAACCATTCTGAAGTTGCTTACTATGTATCCTCAACATTGACACCAACTACCACAGCAACACTATCTACTGCAGAACACTATCAACCACATAAGCCTGTTTGAGATATTGTCTAAGATAAAAATGTGGCCTGTCTCATCCTACCAAGCATGATAGTCTAAACTTGGATAAATATAAGTGTTTTAATTCATTAATTCAATAATTCCTAATGTTTCTGTAATTATATAGTGACCCCCCCCCCCCCCCCCCCACCCCCAGCTTTCACCACCTATGTTCACTGATTGCTTTCTGAAATCACAGATACAATGCAGATGTTAGGTACTGTCATTCCGGAACATCAAGTTATATACAGTGGATCATGTGCTGTCATTCAGTGCATTAGTGCCAGGGAAGCAAAATGGACTAAACATGGTAAAACACTGGACTACTTAACATTTGTTGGAATTCTAACCATTTCAAATGTAACTGAGAGAGACAGTGGTCAATATGTATGTCATGGAGTCTTGGATAGAGAAGGCACACAACCTTTCACAAGGATGGCATCACTTTTTGTGGCATGTAAATTTAACATAGAATGGCCTCTTGAGTGTATCCATGTATGCATACATACATGTAAAACAAGTATTACACTATGAACGTATTTATGTTACAATTCTTACAGCTGATAAAAGGGAGAGTATATTTCAAGTTGTACGATTAAACTTGGGTAAATCAGCAAAGTTTACTTGTAATTCTAATGGCAATTCATTTTGGTACTTTGAACGCTCCAAGCTTTATCCAGTCACATCCCCGATTATGCCCCAAAAAAAGTGGAATATGGATAAATTACAATGGAAAGATGCAGGGCATTATTTTTGTTATGGATCCAATGACAACGGTCTAACGCATTTCATGTCTCGTTTAGATGTAAGAATATTTTGTAAGTTTATTTCTTTTAATTAAATTAGATGCCCCCCAAAAAGTGGAATATAGATAAATTACAATTTGCGTTTTTTGCATGAGGCTGTAATGATTTTTCAAATTTTTCAATAATTTATCTCTGTAAAAACCTGAACAGACTTAAACACAACATTTTGAATGCTTCCTCTTCACACATTATGTACACTGTTGAAGAGTAAGCATCTATAATTCCTGTATGCCATATGTACCATAAGACTCATATGCACTATTACTTACTAGTCTATTAATATATCCATAAGATTATAAAGCTAATAGTTATAATATTATATACATAACCAAATAAATATATAATTTATTCACATTGGTCAAAGTCTGTATGCATGGACATTTACAACATCATAGAAAAGAATTAGTCTAACTAAAATTAGTGTAACTGTTTCTAGTGATAAGATACCAAATACACTAGCTATTGTATTTAACCAAGCAGTACTAATCCAACCAGATGATGACATATTAAAGTTCTACTCTATAATTATTGACAACAGCCTTTCAATGGCATTTCTTTCAATAATAGCTACTCCATTTTTTATATTATGAATTCAGCTCCAATGATTGTAACACCTAATATTTTGACGGTTAAAGAAGACGAACCTGTTGTATTGTATTGTATAAGTCCTGGGCCAGTAAAATGGTATTTCTTAGATGGAGGAACAATCATTTCCAGACTCAAACTATTGGTTATTCCTGAAGCAAAGTTTTACCACAATGGCCAATACGTTTGTAATGGAAGAACATCTGAAGGTTTTATTATTAGAGGGATTGCTACAGTCACTGTGAGAAGTACATTTCTTGTTATTAAATAATACTTAAAAAATCACAGGCATAATGTAGTTACGCTATAAATATCCTTTTTCACATATTATAGTTACAGCTTATTTGCAGCAACAATAACTCTATGTGGAGCAATTTATACATATCATTTTTAGGATAGGTGGTGTTGTACTTTGAAATTTTATGATGCACTTCACTTTAATATTGATATATCATAGCATAGCAATCACAATGACATAATATTTACTACTGTTGTAAGTTTTCATTGCTTCTTGTAGTAACTCCTTAATTGTTTGCTTTGCAGCATAACATTAACATAAAATCACAATCTATAGCAATTCTTAAACTTCCATTTTAGAAGCAAAAATTCTATTAGAACCTTATTTGTCATGTGTAATAGAATTATCAATGCAGATATAATAGTTAAATATAACTACCTAAAGTTTGTATATTAATATTATTTATTTGTATTTTTAAGATACTGATTAATTACATAGTACCATTATATTCAGCCATTCTTAGGATAGCAAGTCATTCTTTCCTTTATTAAATTCACTGAAAACGTAATTTTTACAAACTTCAAATATAGTTCTTGTATTGAGTAATCACAGAGCCCTGGTGTTGGAGATGATTTTCTCAAAATTAAAAATTCTAATTAGTTTAGCTTTAAATTAATCATTTTTATCACTTTTGATACTATTTAATTCCAAAATAATTTTTCTGCTTTTAAACACAATTGGCCTACATCAACTCTAGAATAACAAAACTATTCAATGTGCAAAAATGATGCAAAGTTTATAAAGGTGACCATCATTTCCGCAAAACAGTAATTATTCTGTTGAACTGATTTTAAACTTCAATGTACACAGATTTGATTTTTTTTTAATTGTTTGCTCTTAGGTAAATGTCCAGATCTATCATTTCGTAATGGACAAGTGATACAAAAAAAAACTCCAGCTAGACTCGTAGCTCACTACATGTGTGATGCAAACTTACAGATGGTTGGTAATTCTACAAGGACTTGTACAACACAAGGAGTATGGAGTGGTAGCGGACCAGTGTGTATAAGTAAGAATAACCTATTATTAGTGGAGTAAATTTTTTTTAGGAATATTAAGAATCTGTGGAAAAAAAAGATAAAAGAAAGAGAATTTTCGTTAGTCTGTTGAGAGTGAGACTGTAGCATAGCAGTACCCCTAACAGTATAAGTACAGAATTGGAGTGTTTGTTTGCTGGCTGTTATCGTAGCTCAGTGGCAGAGCGCTTGTAGCAATTGGTCCTGGGCTCGATTCCAGGTAGCGACTAAATATTTTTAATTCTGTATTGTTTAAAAGCCTGTGAGAGAGAATACATCTAATGAGTAAAAGAAGTCTGAGAAAGAAATTGTGAACCTGAAGTATGAATGAATTATAGTATTTTCTGTAAACTTAGCATAACCATAATGGCATAGTTCAGTTGATTCGGTACCATTTTTGTGTATATGCTGACACATCTGGCTCCAAATGTCAGTACAAAACATTTATTAGCAGACTATATGTCCCTAGAAAGCATATGTAATAGTTAGAGCATACGTGCTTAGGTACTGGTGGATTAAGTGCACAAAGCTAGCTATGGTAAATTCCTGAGTATGAGCGTCAGCAGGAGAGTTGTCCGAACTAGGGCTGGTCCCTATAGGTGATATGAAAGGGTAGTAGACCCTCACATATCATATCCAGGCCTCACACAGCTTTATCCGGCCTATTCTATTAAACTAAAACTCAAAAATAGCAATACCCCAAGGGTGGTTAGTATGCACAGTTTATATACCTAAAGGCAAAAAATAGTGCACACTTACCAAGTTAGAACACCTAGTAACAATATAGCAACAGGTTCTAAGAATTAAAAGTGTGACAAATATGTGATTTCAGTGAATTTTAATTACTTATGAACAAGGTATTGAACCAAAATGCTTCAAATTTTGGTATAATTTGAGGAACTGAGCAAGCACTGAAAACATCTCATTATTTGTTTTTAATTTCTTTTTTTTTTCCCTTCAAGATCTTGTCAGTAATAATGATTGTGTATCATGAAATAATTTTTTTTTTAATTTTATGTAGGAATGATTGATGCACATAGCAGAGCTGGAACTAAAACAAGTAGTAATGGTAGCATTTTATATGTTACCTTTAGCCTTATATGTGACAATTTATTTCCACATCTTTCCAATGTTTTGATTTATTTCAATTATATAATATTTGAACGAGTTTCAATATAAAATTTTAAGTATACATTATTGCCCAATTAGGGTTGCTAACATTATGCTCTTAGTGTAAAGGCTAAACTGAAATCTATAGATGCAACAATATCTAGAATGTGCTTTCTGTTCAAATTTTGTGAAATTTTGCATTACTAAAGCAAGTAAACTAATACTTCAAATCAGGAGACTCATTCAAAGGTACCAAAACTGTATTTATGAAGCAATTAAGGTAAATCATTCGAAGCTAATGTCACCATAGGCCAACATCAAGTTGATCATTTTCAAATTACCATGCCTATTTCTCAAGTGTTAATTACCCAGTCTCATTCTCTCTGTTGTGAACAGGCATTCTTATTGAGTTTACATTCTTTAGTTTCTGTTACTCATGCGTTATTCATTTATGTTATTCTGATTTTTGTATTAACTCCATTATTGTCCAGACTCTAAGCTTGTATACTTTCTTTCCTTGTTTTTATGAATGATCAATTTGATGCGTTGTTGAAGTTACAACATATTTGGCATTGAGGAATGGGATTCCCATGGTGGCAGTACACGTGTATGTGTCAGCCTTCTCCCCCAGATCAGGAAACTGGAGGGCGTACATTGAGAGGCTGGAGGATTACTTTGTGGCAAACAGTATCAAGTCTGCCCAGAAGAAACGAGCGATATTGCTTAGCGTCTGTGGCCCCAAGACTTATGAACTTATTAGAGACTTAGTGTTGCCAGCCAAGCCCTCTGACAAGACATTCACACAGATTGTGGAACTAGTCACGAAACACTACAGCCCCAAGCCATCAGTCGAGATGCAACGGTTCAAGATCAACTGCCATACTCAAGGCAAGGACGACTTAATTGCTTGCTTTGTGGCATAGGCAGTTGTCAAAATTCTGTGACTTTGGGGGCACACTGGAACAGATGATCAGGACAGGAATGTGGTCGGAGTGAACAGTGAGAAAATTCAACTACGACTGTTAGCAGAGCCAGAATTGACATAAAATGCTAAGTGCTTACAACTAGCACAGTCAATCATTGACTGTGCAAGTTGTAAGCAGTCAGCAGAACTGGACAGACGTCAGATAGCAGGAGGCAAGGATGACAAAGGCGAAATGTCCTTTACCGCCAGTCAGGAGATGGAAAGTCAGGTGGAAGTGGGCACAGTCAGGAAGACCCTCTAAAATCGAGTACTACCACTGTGGTGGTAAGCACCAAGCTCCAAACTACTGGTACAAGGAAGCCAAGTGTAGGACCTGTGGCAAGATAGAGCCACATTGCTCAGGCTTGCCGGAGCAATAAGTTTGGCAAGGAGAAGAGGCCTGCTCAGCAAAGGAAACCTACTCCTTACAATTGTGTTTACTATGTTGAGGAACTAGACTCACCAACTGCGAGTGAGGAGGATGATGTGTACTCAATGTATGCACTAACTGACCAAGCGTCCAAGCCGTATGTCACCCCCAAGTCCGTGTCTGTGGTAACGATCTGGACATGGAGATAGACACAGGAGCATCATTGTCAGTCCTGAATGAGAAGAAACATAGGGGCCATCAGGAGTCCGGGTGCAAGCTACATGTGTGACACTCAACTCTAAACTTACACTGGTGAGTTCCTTCCAGTGGTAGGTAGAATAACAGTCAGTGTCTTAGTGGGACAACGGGAAGAGCAACTCCTCATACTAGTAATAAGAGGGAGAGGCCCTAGTTTACTGGGTCGGGGCTGGTTGGAGAACTAAAGGTGAACTGGAGGAAAGTACACCACCATATTAAGGTCTCGGATATAATGAAGCATACAGTAGCATTCAAAGATGAACCAGGAACTCTCTCTTGAACAAAGGCCAAGATCCACATCAAGGAAAAAAAGTCGTCCGAAGTTTTTAAAAGCCAGGAATGTCCCGTCCTGTCGTCATGAGAATCAGAATTGAGAAAGAGCTACAGCGTTTACAGGATGAAGGTATCATCACCCCGGCGCAGTTTTCGGAGTGGGAAGCTCCTATCGTCCCAGTGGTCAAATGGAATGGTAAATACGTGTGTGTGGAGATTATAAGTTGACAGTGAATCAGGAATCTAACACATACCCATTCACTCGAATAGAGGACGTTTTTGCTGCTCTATCGGGAGGTCAAGAGTTCTCAACTTTAGATCTTTCGCACGTGTATTTGCAAGTACAGATGGAGACAACTGTAAAAAGTATCTCACCATTAACACCTATAAGGGTTTGTTTGATTTTAATCACTTACCTTTTGGTGTGGCATCCGTCCCTTGCATGTTTCAGAGAATTATGGATAGTCTGCTGCAAGGACTTCCAGGCATGGCATCATATATAGACGATGTCATATTAACAGGTCGTAAAGATGAGGAACATTTGGTAAATCTGGGCAGAGCAATCACAAGGCTTGAGGAATCAGGCCTGAGGCTGAACAAGGCCAAGTGTGTGTTCATGGCACCAAAGGTGGAGGTTCTAGGATACATGATCGACAAAAATGGTTACACCCAACCCTGGAAAAGGTGACAGCAATCAGGAAGGCTCACACTTCCACTTGTGTCATGGAACTTTGAGCATTTTTGGGAATGCTAAAATAGGATAACCCCTCAATCCAAGACAGGGTTTTTGCCAGCTGAGATGCTGATGAGTCGACACGCCCAAGGTCTCTATTTGACCTTATTCACCCCAACACGGCACAGATTATAGAGTCTTGTCAAAAGATATGAGATGCAGAATCTCGCTCCAAAAGAGTAATTCGATCACTCCAAGTTATGGACCGTGTCTTTGTTATGTAATTAAGCTAAGAAGGGAGGGATGTTGTGGACAGACATTCCTATTACTGAGTTTACATTCCTTTTTATGTTCATGTCGTTCGATTAACTCCAGTTTTATTGTCTGAATCTAAGCTAGTATACTTTCATTCCTTTTTTTGAACGAGTGTGCAATCATTAAAGAAAAAGAATCTTTTAACAATTTGATGTGCTGTTGAAGTTACAACACATTCTCATTTCAACTCTTGACTTACAAAATTATTCTGGGAACACTTACAACCTACTCTTTTATTCTAGCTTACAGCTACTTTCACCGAAGTTGTGTATTTGATTGTTTTAGCATTTATTGTAGTATCTATTAGTATTATAACTTAGCTAACAGTGGACTACTTTAAATCGGGCCGAAGAATAGTTTTGATTACTCTAAGATTCTTAAACTAGCTATAGTATTCTAACACATGCTTCTTCTCTATCATTGTAACATTCATTGTTCCCTAAGCGAGTGAGAAACTCTCAGGGGTAACACAATTGAAAATCGGGGATATTTGTTTGTATAGACGTGTGTATGTCAGGTCATTTTGTACTCTGAGCCTCGCGTTTTTGTGTCAGCTTCGTGTTCTACCCCTTCGCATACCTCTCCACTAGACAGAATCTTTCGGTTTAGCGATCCCGTACCATTCAAGGAAATTAATTGTTTACCCCTTCGTATTAGGTTGCTTCTGAATTACACAGAAAAGTGTTTGTTATCAAAATCTATGGGTAATTCAGATAGTCGAAGACTACAGAAATACCAGTACTAGGGGAATTGAGTTAAGCAAGTATTTATGCATTTATTAGCTAAAGTATAATGGTCACAATGGCTAAGCACTTATACTTTTAGAAATGGACTGATAGTTTCTATTAAGTGTTTCGTTTGTGCACAGGCCCGCCCTTTGTGCTCAAGCACATCACTAGTAACTAGGGTGCATTTTTTTAATAAATGAAGACCCAGTGAGGCCTAGTTATAATTCAAAGTACAAGTACATAATATCAATTGAAAAATTAATGCCATTAAGATATTTTCTTGCCTCTAGAAATAGATCTGTACTACCATAAACTAAAGAATAACTACATAATATACAAACACTTAAATTTAATATAAAACAGTTCAAATCACTTTGGAAATTAAGGATTATTGTCCTATTCTATAATAGGTCCAATAGATGACTTAAAATAACCCTGTTCAAACTGGGTAGCTATAATGGCATTGTCTAAGATTTGCTTTCTGAAGATATCCTATGGTTCCTTACAACTTTTCATTTCAGAGCCTACGACAGCTTCGCTGAAAGGAAGAATAGGGTGGTCATTAAACTAGTGACACGGACATTGAATGCCCCTGCAGCATATTTACCGTGTTCGAAAAGTGCGGAGTGCCTGCCTGCCCCCAGTACAACCCTTTCTTTTTTTGTTATTTTTGTTAATATAATTTGGACCGTAAGGCTGCACGCGCCAGTAGCTTCACACCCTTTTGCAAGGAATCACAAATTTCATAAAATAGGTACATTATAATTCTTCACAAAACGAATGTAACGCATAAATTAAATTTGATGTAAGACGTGCAATAATTTTAAAGCGTTTGAAATACGCCTTTGCAAACGGGTAGTAACTCTTTTGTGAAATTATATTTGAGTTTGAAATTGGGATTTCCTTACAGAAAGACAAAAGATAACTTGGCTACAATCATTTGTTAATATCTGAATGTCACTTCAAATTTAGTATGTAATTATCTTCTAATGTAAGTGTAATTGCAAGGGTGAGAAGAGGAGAATAATATTGTGATAGGCAGACAAGTAATGTCCCCTTAGAGAAAGACAACACAAGTACCAGCAACACTAAAACACTAAGGTGGAGTTCTCATTGTTACTGAGAATTAAGCTTTACTTTATGGTATATACACTTAGAATGCAAGTTGATAAAATGTTAAACATTATGAACATGATCTATTGATTTTTTGTAATATACTTATCTATTCTAACTTGTTTTGGTTACTTGGTTTTTATTGTTATTTTGTTTGTTTATTTCTTGTTGAGCATGTGTGGTTTTTGCTCTTCATGGATCGAACAAGTCCAATAGTCTCACGAGCCAGACCCTTTACCTAACCAATATGCGTAGCGGTTAAGTAAAGGGTCTGTCTTCCTATAAGTTCAAAAGCTCAAACTAGCAGTACCTTTGCTACTAATTTTTTTTTTTAATTTTAAAGGCTGATAGTGTAAAAGGAAAAGTAGGATTCAGGATTAATGTATGATTGTCTGGTGAGCTATAACAATGTCTAGATCAGCACTTGTGGCCAATAACTTTAACAGGTGGGTTTATACAGCCTATTAAGTGCCTAGTTGTCTGAAAGGATTTAAATCATAAAGTAATGGTTTGTGTATTGAAATAATTAGAATGAATGAAGTTGGGTCAGTATATCCAAGTCTACAAGTAGTTTCAAGTGGTAGTGACGTCACAATATCCTGCTACAGCACAGTGCATCCCACATGGATGAAGGACAACAAGATACTTCCGTACATTGTGTTGTTCCATACTATCCACATTGCTAATGTCACCCACAAAGATGCTGGCATTTACATATGCAAAGGATATTTAGACAACGAAGCCACCAAACCTTTTCAAGCTAAATCAATGCTGCTTGTTGGAAGTAGGTAGCTTTATTAGATATATAAAATAGTATGAAGCTTGGCAAAATAGATACCTTTAATGTTTCCTGTATAATAGTAATTTATAATATCAATAGCATATAAATTACCATGTAAACTGGAATGAACATACATGAGAGATAGCTTACTGTGAGCTAAATGTGGCAAACTGTATAAACAAAGAAGTTTTCTTTATTATGAGGAAGGTAGCATAATATCCAGCAATAACTAATTTAGCAAAACTTAAGGACCAGACTTTCCATGGATTAGTTCATCCATCTCTGATATTGTTATATACTTCTGTCAATACAAATACATTAATTATGCAAACAATAAACAACTTATACCAGTGTTCTTTTAGTTTGTGTGCCTCTAATAGATCACTACTCATCATGTGATTCATAACCAAAAAATAACAACTTCAATAGTCAAAAGCACTCTTGAAATGCTCAACTTTTTAATACAGAACTCGTACATTCACACATAATAACAGTTGTTTAATTTTACACTAATTGATTAAGTGCATCATTGAAGGTTGCTATTAAACACACAGTATGCATTGAATTCCTCTTATTCCTAGCCAATAGCGTTGCAATTCATGCACACAATAAAAGATATTCAGAATGAATAGCTCTTATGAGAGTGTCTGTACAAGATACAAACTTGTGAGTCAAAATCAAGAAGGAGAGCTTTCTTTCTTCTCCCTGTAGCTATCCAGCTTCACATGCATCAAAATTCTATAAGAATTGATAATAAACCAAAAAAGGCTATTTAACTTGATTAGGTAATGTAAACCATTAGCCTAGAAACATTATAGTACTTTGGTTAAAGCAATACTTTAAAAGCATTAAATGATTCAATAGTTAAATATGAGTGAATATATCTCATATTCAAATTATGATTAAATTATAATTATGATTAAATATAAAAATGTCTGCTACAGCACTTGAAAGTGGGATAATACATTCAGGAAGTAAATTTGCTCTCATAGGAAGTGACGTACAATTGACATGTGAAGTTGGCAGACGTGATCGCTGGTACTTTGTGAGATCTTTGAATTCTCCACAGGCTGTATTAAAATCACCAGATAGAGTGCTAGTTCTTCGGAACATTCAATTGCAACATGCAGGCTATTATTATTGCGTGGGACAGAGAGAAAAATCAAATAAATATTTCATTGATGTGGCTGAGCTACAAGTGTTTGGTAAAAAGCTATACTACGGGCAAATAGGTGTTATCTATTAATTCCATGTTAGATGACTTAAAAATGTCATTCTTGGGTGCATGAAGTGTTATCCCATGCTGTATTGTGCAAGCTCATTACCCACTAAGTGGAGTAGGAAGCCAAATCAGATTGGTGTGGCCATAACCACGCCCACTTAACTACAACCACCTAACCACACCCTCTCATTCATTTAATTAGGGCATTGATTTTTAAAAAGACAATTTTGAAGTGTATTCTTGATCTAATGAACCACAAAGTACGAGCACTTCAATTATATTACAATGTAAATGATTTTTATCAGTATGATCACGTCAAATTAATAATTTGTAGATATAACTTTACAATGTAGAGTGTCTATATTGTATAGCTAACATACCTACTTGGACATGTATATAAATCAAACAAAACAATGACAATAAAGAAAAACTTTTTTAAAAAATGAAACATTAGAATTTACAAATGCCTGGTCTGCTTTTGTGGCAGCCTTTGCTTTTAACAATTATAAGCATGTGTGACAATTAAATTTTATCAGCTTACTCCAAATAGTACAAAAATGGCCTCTTCTGAAAACCAACAATGCGGGAAGGACAACTGAACTACATTGTTGATTTTTTTCCAAAAGATTGCTTTGGAAAACTAAAGGAAGGACCAGTCTAGTGCAGAGATTTGGGTCAATATTGGCCTTTCTTCCCACAGGAGACATTGCCACAACGACCACGAGAGACAGATGCCATGAGACACTATGATCCACACCCCGTTTCATCATAATATTGTTGTGGCCATGCCGCACTCATTCAGACACCCCTGTACGCAAGCTGATTACCCTCTTTTGTCCTAATAGATATAGCAACCAGCCTAGCTTACCAGTTTTCTGTGATTTTACAGCTACCTTTCTCTAATGAAGCCTACCCAACCAGGAACAGCTACTAAAGTATCAACAGGGTGTGTGGAGAGCCTCTAGAAGGTTCAATAGCCAACTTTACACCTAGAGTTACCAAACCCAGCACAAGCTGCTGCAGTCAAGATATCTAGCATAGAATAAACCACTTATTACACTCATCAGTGATATGGCTAGATATTTCATTCTCAGGCTTCATTTTCACTCACCTCTGGCTCATGCAAACAAGTTAGCCTGCTCATGAAATGTTTCGCCATATTACACTCTGACACATGTAATAATGAGTGCTATGATATATATTTATATAATATAATTTGCCATTCAGTAAAAACTACGAAAACATGATAATATTATAATACTATTCTACACTAGACCAACTCAAGGTAAATTATAGTAAATATAGATGTATATTTTCTATTCTAATGATCAACATAACATTATTTATTCCATTCATCATTATAAAACACATTTTATTACAAGTAAATATTTAATAACTATTTGAAACTTCAGGAGGGCATGATTACATATTCTATGATGTAAAACTGCAATTTTCCAGATCCAAGTAGGATATATCCTAATCATGTTCACCTTGGTATTGGAGACAGTGCCAGTATTACTTGTTTATCCAGCAACAAGGTAACGTGGCACATCCTTGGAAATGATTCTATTTATGCTAGAGGAAAGGTGCTCTTTTTATGGCGTCTACAACTAAAGCATCAAAATACATATGTTTGTAAAAGTACAACAGATGATGGATATGTTTTTCGAGCAGCTAGCCAAATAGATGTCATAGGTCAGCTGTTGTTTCCTCCATTTATTATATCAGTGAAAATAACCAATATTATGTAGCAGATAATGTCCTAATGTTACGTAATAGCTAATGCTCTGTAGTAGCTATTGTTATGAAGTAGGTCAGGGCTGTACCCAAAAATTTTCTCGTTGGGAGGGGGGAGAACTGTATCAAAATTTTATAATAATGTATAATACGTGTATAATATGTACTTTGTTTATATTTATAACTAATAGTAGTTGCCAAAAAGCAGCTTGGTTTTATTAACCCTGAAAGGGTATCTATATATAAGAATACGCTTGTGTGTCAGTAACTACGACGACAACAACAAGCAGTGTGTGCATTCATGAATAATTAAGTAGCTTAAACAGTTTTGTAAATAATGGTCATTATCAAAAGGAAAGCAGTAGTAAGATAAGGAAAATTTCAAAAGAGAAGACAAAAGGCAGTTAACTGTAAAAGCGGATGGAATCTGCAAGGTAAGGCAGCATAAATATAAAAGAGAACTGAAGAGAAGGAAAAACGTGTGAGTTGCAACTAAAATGCTGGTGGAATCGACAGAAAAGGCCGCTTCATTTAAAAAAGGAAGGCGAAAGTACGAAAAAGAGGGAAACAGTTTCACAATGCTTAAGTCCACTATCATGATAATAGTAGGACAGAGATTCAGAAGCAGGAGAGGTAGAAAAGAGCTGAAGAAAGGAAAGGTGGGGGGGGGGGGGAGGGGGGTAAGAAAAGCTGACATTGTTTAGAAAAAAAGAGAGCAGGAGAGGGAAACTTATGTAATCTTAACTAATGGTAGAGAATGATAACTGAGCAAGATAACTTTTGCTACTGCGTTCTTAATTTGAAATACGCCAAGCGCCACTGTGTGGCGGGGTACTTGCTAGTAATTAGTACTGGTTGATTTTTCGCCACTATGTATTTCATTAAAAAGTAAGAATAAAGCATTAGGAGAGTTTTGGCTGCCTAACTTAATGACTGTTTATTTTACTTAAACAGTCACTTATGTGTGTGTGTGTGTGTGTGTGTGGTGTGTGTGTGTGTGTGTGTATGTTTCATGGCTACTATGTTGAATCAATGCTAAGTGCAATGTAATAAAGTAGCAGTGTAATATTATACTAGGGGGGGGGGGGGGGGGGGGGGCAACCTCCCCCACTGTAAGCCTGTAAGCTATATTAATTGTTCCCCCTACCCTGGTAATACAGAACTAGTTGTTAGTAAAATGAAACACCAGTTTCTTGATTTAGATTGTTACACAATAATGATGGCGGATACATTCACAAAGTGTCTCACAAACATTATAATAAGAAATCCCAAAGTTTGACAGTAATCCATTGGATTAGTACAAACTTGCCTAACAATTTACTTGATATTCAAATAAGAATTATTTTAATGCACATAACAATATATAAAATCACAGTTACTCTTACGATTCTTAGTTCAGTTAGTGCAGTCATATCATAATTTTAAAAGCTTTAAATCAAATCAAAGATAGATGACAGTTTTTGTTAGTATTGATTACTCACTAAGGATTAATTTGGTATATTGTACAGTCAATCTACCAAACAGGGTTTCCCCCCCAAAAAATGTGGCTGTCTTAGGAGATCAAGTTCAGTTTCAATGCTGGTCTTCAGCGGATGTGACATGGTTTCATAATGGACATCTAGTTCTATATAATAATACCATTACTATCACTACAATACCAAACAAACTCTATTCACTGACTATTAATGATGTGAGGTATGAAAATGTGGGAAACTATACCTGTTTGGGCAAAATTGGACCAGCCTTCTTTAAAAGCAATGCATTCCTGACTATTGGTAGGTATATGATGTGTGGAAGTGATACGTCTATCAATATGCAATATATTTACAATATTACAATATTCAATTATTTTGTTGACTTCATGAGTTACAATCTTACGTCCATTACTAGCTAATTTCACTGACTGTGCATGTAGTGATAATTTTATGATTATATTCATTTCTTAGAACTAGAGGAATACACTGAGCAAAATCCCACAAGTGGCAGTAAGTCAGTTTGGAATGCTTTATTTTCTGCTAGTAAGAAACATATTAACTATCTGCAAATGGAAACCCCAAAACAATTACCAATTACATCAGGACGCAAATTCAAATTTTCATTTAATAGCAAATGTAAGAAAAGTTGGTATATTTATGTTTGGACAGAGGGGGGTGGGGGTGTTGTTGAAGTGGATGGTTTATTATTAACAATGTACTATGGGATAGGGAGTGAACCTGTGTGTGTGTGTGTATGTTTGTGTACACTTTCTTGTTTACACATGCCTCAAGAACTAAACTGCAAAAGCAACTCATCTTTCATTTAACATTATTTTAGTCAGCCCTTCTATAATTCGTTAGATTTTTTCTCTCTCATTTTCAGGCTTTTTTTAAACAATACGAAGTTATAAAACTAATATGTTTGGCTGTCATGAAAGTTGTGTACAGTGTTTGATTGTGAAGTCAACTGTTTTTAAATTGTATTGCTTAAACAAATCCTGTGAAAGAGAGAAGCTCTTTTTGGATTTAACAAATAGGTAGAAAGTTATTCAACAATCACTCAGAGAGAAAACCATAAATATAAAACCATGAATATAAAACCATAAATATAAAACCATAAATATAAAACCATAAATATAAAACCATAAATATAAAACCATAAATATAAAACCATAAATATAAAACCATAAATATAAAACCATAAATATAAAACCATAAATATAAACCATAAATATAAACCATAAATATAAAACCATAAATATAAAACCATAAATATAAAACCATAAATATAAAACCATAAATATAAAACCATAAATATAAAACCATAAATATAAAACCATAAATATAAAACCATAAATATAAAACCATAAATATAAAACCATAAATATAAAACCATAAATATAAACCATAAATATAAAACCATAAATATAAAACCATAAATGTAAAACCATAAATATAAAACCATGAATATAAAACCATAAATATAAAACCATAAATATAAAACCATAAATATAAACCATAAATATAAAACCATAAATATAAAACCATAAATATAAAACCATAAATATAAAACCATAAATATAAAACCATAAATATAAAACCATAAATATAAAACTCCAGTTGTAATATACATCATGCAGTTGCATTTATAGAATCCATATTAATATTATTTTCATAAAAAAAAATCAGCAATAAATAGAACTCTAGTTTTAGACATGGTTTTGATATTTAATGCCACATAAAATCTGAAATCTGTCACAATGTAATATTACATATACTGCTATATGTACATATACACATAAAAGCAAGTACAGTCAATTCCATCTGGTGTACTATTTGTGCATTATATTGTAAATATCTCAACTATGAATAATTTATCATATGTATCACTACAGCACAATTAACTGACTCAGGTCTGATCCCCAAAACACTTCATTATGTACTTTCCTCAACATTTCTGCCGTTGTTTAATAACTGAAATACTGTATGTCAATTATACAATGTGTATTTTTGTCTGCATAACAAAAATTATACAATATCATAGACAATGTATAATAGTCTCCATTACGCAAGTCTTATAGCTAAACAACTGTATTCTACTAGACAGAGATAGAGTACTAGTTGTCAGTAATGATAAGAAGGAAACAAGACTAACCAGAGTCACACTAGGTAAAAAAGAATTCCTGCATGTTGCACACTGTAGGGAATGCACCTATCATCCTACACCATCTTACATAAATAGGTACATTTCCTACAGAGTGGGACATGTAGAAGTAATATCTGTCTTGGTGTAGTGTTAAGCAAAAATACAACTTAATATTATACTCTACCTATCATATTTTCATTATTGCTTGAAAAAAGTTGTGCAGAACTTTTATGCATTGCTACACTTGAGAAAAACACGAAGAACAATTTTCCATACGAAGGCAATCCCCTGAAGTTAGGCAGTTAGCAAACCTGTTTTAACTTATTCATTTTCAGTTAAAATTTGAATTGACATTTATAACAATAACTAATGAACTATTAAGTATGCATTTTCAATGAAGTATGTATTTAATATGGGATCCGTAGGATGACGTTCTAGTCCTGAACATGCTATTTTTCCAATATCTTTCAGTTGTACATTGAATAATTTAATCCAATAAACATCATTGTAGGCCATATTTTTTCCCATTGTATGAGTGACATCTCTTGTCTCCATATTCCAAGTAACTTCCTCATCAGACTTGCAAGTAATCATGATATCTTCTCCAACATTTGCCTTTGTTATTTTGGGATTAATCTTATTTTTCAAATACACTGAAAGAAATCAACAACAAGTAATGGCTACAATCATATAACTGGAAGACAGAGGTCGGTAGTAGTGAATTTACTGAACTGAATTAATAAGCAAAACTGAAATGGCTTAACCTAATGTCTCCTAAACTATACAATGTCTCCTGCACAACACAGTATAAAAATGTATAGCTATATCGTATTAATGTGTTTCAAGTGCTGCAAAAATAACTCAAAGAGCAAATGCTCTTCGAGGTAGCATGAAATGTGTTCAGCATACTAAGATACCCAAAAGAAAAGCACACACATGCTCATTTTAGCTGTTGTCAATGTTTGTCAATGTTTGAATGTCACTAACTATAATTGTATACGTTTTCATTTTACTATAGCTACACTTTTTATTCGTTTTTGTGATCGACATTATCTGATGCAAAGTCCAGAACATCAGTGGTGTTTACAACCACACAAGTGCAGTAACATGTGCCTCTATGGGTAGGGCATCACAGTCAAGACACAAATATTGATATAACAATTGTCTTAATGCAGTGAGTTTAGCCAGGACACTTGCATGCTGAGAATAAACAGGTACTCTATAATCAGCAATATAATTAAGATAGAGAAAGGAAGTCAAGATTGACTAGATTAGGAAATGACTTGTCAAGTGACTATCCACTGATACACCAATATTATAAGTTTATTTCATTTAATTAGTATGGTTAGATTTTTGCAATTTCAAACACTTCAAATTCGCAACTATTTGAAAGTAATACAGTTTACAGAGATAACTGATTAGGCATGTATGGTCGATGGCAATGAAATGAATTACCTCTGACATACAGTATTGCACGAGCTACATAATCAACAACATTGAAAGAATGGACACTATGACACTCATACACTCCCTGATTGTATTTCTTGGCATTCTTTATGATGATTGTTCCATTCTTCAGATTCATAACATTGAAGTGTAAGTCTTCACGATTGCAGTACCACACGACCAACATCCCACGAATTACCTCACAATGAAACGATGCCTGTCTTTTCACTAATACTATCGTGTGTTTCGGAAATATCTTTCTATTGTCTACACAAAATGATCATATTATACTAAAATGATTTAATCTAAATAGAATTGTTTTAGACTGATGTCAAGTATGCAACCAATATATCAATCATTGCAGACTAGCTTCATGATCAGTAAAGAGCTGTTATAGTGTGATTTGTCAGGAAATGGCAACAGTTAAATACATGTAATGTTTTGCTAACTAATACTATCAAAGATTTGAAGGTCATGAATCTTAAGTTTTATAAATTATTCAAACCCTGGCTGTCTCCAACTTCTGTCTGTTCCCTGAACTCATGGATATCTCCTAATCCAGCTTCCTTACCATTGTAGTTGACTCCCAACCCCAGACTGTCTTCTAATCCCTAGCAGTCTTTGTAATCCTATATAATATTTCAATTACCCCAAAACAGTAGAAATGGCTAATAGAGTGAAACATATACAGACATAAAAATTACCAAATACAAGTAAGTGTGCCATTGCTATGAACAAGAAACCTTCCTCAGTTTCCCCTTTACAGAAGTAACTGTGATGATTGTGTAGGCCTGCAGATTGTATGGAGATGGTATTGTTCGGATGGACATGTACGTTGGACCCTTGGGACTCAATATCCAGCCATGTCACTGGGACTCGCGAGTGACAGGTATAGGAAATGTCTTGTCCCAATTCCACTCCAGCAAATATTGGAGTTAGTCTGCTATCATCTATTTTTTAACACAACATCAATTATGTGTCAATTGCAATTAGAACGGGTTAGTTAAGTATGAATATATCTAAACTTTGAAATGAGTTGAGTAGTACAGTGAAACGATACTAACTCTAGCAAACAGTACTGGCAGTTGTACTGGATTTCAGGATTGTAAGTCTATTGTAATCTCAAAAACACTCACACTAATAGGAATTTAAAGAGAATGATGTGTATATTCCACGTCATTTAACCGTCTTCCCTGGTCCAACTCGCGGTATCTGTGTTCCTAAATAGCATACTTGCTGCCAGAATCTTTGTAGCTAATAATGCCTATTACTGCAAGAATATTATAAATGATGATCTTTTTTAGCAACTTAGGTGTGTGGTTTTAAAATAGATATATAAACCTTTTGCCAATGGAAAAGCTAGATTTTATGCAGATACATATAAAAATCAGTGCACTGTAGTGTTGTTTAGTATAGGACTATAGTTTGAGTTAGCTGTATCTGTATTTCTGCAATTACTCTAATTTTAGTTATAGTTTTAACAAAAAAAATTAAATTTTTTGTTACATAGATTTTGTAACCGAAAGTTTTCTCATTTAGTAATAGCTTGTTCATTTTATTTTTAACTATAAGCTTTCAGATCTAGATAGTTATTTTTTATTTTTATAATGTAGTTCTTGCTAAAATGTTTTTGTCTACATCACAACTATGGTATTTTCACTTTTAAAAAAATTAGAATCGGGAGACAATCAAAAAAGAACTTTGAAACTAATACAGCAATTTCATGTTTCATGTTTGTTTGTGTTTAATCAGAACCTTTCCCCATAGTGCCACTCTCATTGAGTTTCAGTCTTTTATATGAAAATTATCTTCATCATGGTTAGTATCTAAAAAAATGACTGAACATTTTTATTTCTTCATAGTTAAAAAACCTGGATGATATTATAGAGAAGCCAGATCAATAATTGTACTTTAAGTATATAAGTTACTAAAGCATTTACTAAAGTGTATTTTAATTATTAGCTACAGTTATTTTAATAAATTTCTTATTGGTACATAAAACGAAAACGGTATAGTTAAGCAAAACGCAATGTAAAAGGTCAGTATAGGCAAGCTTTTCCACTATATTACATATTTGATTCATTATACAGAGTTCTGTATAACAAACTATATCATTGATAGTACTTATGATATAGTTACCTACTGCTTTATCCAGTTAGCTACTGTATCATTAGTGACTCAATAAGTGATGGTATAGCTATCCTTATTACAATGTTGCGGAGGTAGAAATACGCTAGATCTTTCCTTTTACACAGTGATTATAAAAGTGTGTGGTTGTAGTATGCCATAAGGATAGTATTGGCGTGTGAAGTAGCTATGCTGTATTATTCCAACACATGTATATTTCATTTATATACCATACACATCCAGTCTAATATCCGACAAGAAGTGTTCCTCAAAGTAGAAGGACATTCCATAGCAGTAGTATGTTCCTGCATCTTCTAGTGTTGCATTTGTTATTAGCATTATACTATCAGAATGTAAATATTTCACATTATACCGGTCAGAATATTTGGGTTGGAAATACCAGCGTGGCACATTCCTGGATAGACATGAATATCCAAACAAGTCATTGACTGATATTGATCGGGATGTTGGATGAATGTTATTATTTTTATCTGTAAAAAATGAAGAAAAAAATTGACACTTTCGATATTCTGATACTCATTTGAGAATGGTAATATAACAATAAAGACAACTACTACTTATAATACACATGGTCTTTACTTCATTTGGTAGCATCCTTGTCAAAACACTGCTGGATTGACTATTTCATTATGTTATGTAATTCTTGACAAGATTATATTGAAATTATATCCCCAATTTAATTATGTGCTTAATTTTTTATGCCAATGGCAATTGCATTATACTATTATAGTCTGTTGGTCAATTATACATAACAATTATGTACTTTAAATTGTTCTTTTAAAATGAGTTTTTCCTGTATTTTCACTATCTCTTAATAATTGTTGGCAAAATGTTATTGTATAATCCTTGTCTAGTTATGCACAATCTCCTGCCCTTACTGCTCACCTCCAACTATCAGGAGAGAGTCCGATCTAAACATTGTCTTATTTTCATAATGTCCATAGCAAGTGTATGTGCCACTATTTCTATCATCAGCTCTGTTTATAATGATTGAGAAATTCTGATTAAGTGTTTGGTAGTACAAATTCATATTGAATTGTGTATCATCTTCTATATTTACTCCATCTTTTTTCCAAAACGGTGGATAGAAAGTGTGGCATGTTATTGTTACTCTTTCTAATTCATAAACTAATTGATTTACAGGAGAAATAGATCCTATCAAGTCATTGTGGGAACGAACTGTAGCTAGGTACAAAGGTGAGAACACTTCATTACTATCTACTGAATGAGAGCAAAAAGTAAAATTTCCTATAGTAGCCTATTGAGGAAAAAATTTCACCGCCTTACTACAGGAAAGGTGGTGAAAATATGAAAAATATTCCAGTTATTGTTCCATTCTGAAAAAACAGAGACAATTAGCATTGTTGTAGATATTACATACTGACCGTTAGCTAGGATAACTATGAGAAATGTTTAGTATAATGCTAAAGTACTGTATAAGAGACGCAGCATGAGCTGGTGCATAGTGATCAGGACTGGCAGACACAGTCTGTACAGGAGTCTACAATCTATCAGCTTATCAAGAAGCGAGAAAAACCAGGAAATATATTTCTAGTGATCTTCTTGTAAATATAGAATTTAAATTTATTTAGCAACTTTTTATTGGAACTTCAGGGAAGTTATAAAGTAGGGTAGGTAGTTGGAAAATAGTTTCAGAAAAAAATAATTTAAATAATTCGGAGATTGCATGCAGTAGTAAATTCAATAAATGAAACAACTGTAGAATTGACTTATTGATTGTGAAGCACAAGAGATAGGGTCAACTAGAGTGGTTGACTTGTATACTAGCTGCTTTATAAGCTGTGGTTGTATTTAACTATATGGAAAATAATCCATAAATTATAAGTCTAATTATAAGTTTCTATCAATTTTTTTAAATTTCAGTTAACAATATTAGCTGTTAGAATGAGAAAAATTCCCTATTATTAATAAGTCTCTAGTTTTACACGAGTAGTTCAGTGCTACTGGCCATTGGAGAAACAAATAGATCTCAGAGACTTGTCAGAGAGTAACTAGAGACACAGAATTGTCTGGTGTGTCAATTTCACAGGATTATGAGTTTTGAATGGAATTTTTAATACATTTCAAAATTTGTGACTATTGAGTTCATCAGCTTTAACATTTTCGATGCAAAAATTGAATCTATCATGGTTCAAATAATAGTGTTTCTTTCCTTTCTGTGGAAGTAGAGAATTAATGACCAAGTAGGAATACAAGCGAATAATTACTCTAAAGTGCTGTTACTAAATTTCGAATAGATATTCCAGGTTAAATGTTCTTATTATAGTTAAGTATTGGTAGGCTCACCCGTGTTTAAATTAATAATTATAGCAAGAACTAGTACAGATTTAGAAACCAGGTACTCTCTCCACGAATCCCACATCGTTTGTACACAGCCCAACATTGAGAATCAAAGTGTTGTTCTTAGGGAGCGTCAACTAAGCGATTAGGCTACTAATGTTTCATGAACGTGTCCTTCGTTATACCCGTTTTTATATTTCTAGGAGCTAAGAATGACACCCACGTGCCCCTTCAATCAGAGACGCCTATAGACCCGTTGCAGTAGGCGTAACCTATTACGTAACTACTTGAGAGCAGCCATATCGGAGTACAACCACCGTCTGGAGCGGATCGTATTTTTGTGGGAGGATCTCTTAACTTTCGAAAGATTTTGGCCACGGTGTTCTGCTCTATAGTAAACTGTTCAAATAGGACTACGAGAGATAAGCAAAAAAGTTTTTAGACTTCCTGCTGTTGTCGGTCACCAGGGTGAGCGGACTCTACACTTGACCAAGAGAAGAAGAGAATTGTGGCTTGCTAAAATTAAAAGAGAAGACCTCAAGCCTAATCAGTATGAATATGTTCGAGTTTGCTCTGATCACTTCATTTCAGGAGCTCCATCTAAATTATATGATATTGACAGCCCTGATTGGGCACCTTCATTGAGACTAGGCCACAGTGAAAGTAGTACCATCAACCAGTGTACTGTTGAGAGATATCAGAGAGCTGCAGCAAGGAAGAAGAGAATTTTAGCTTCGAACGATGATGACCTTGGTGCTAAAAGATCTGCACTTGACCTTCACGGGTCCACATCTGATGAAGAACAGTTGATAGGAGCTAGTTCTAATTGTGGTGTCTTGAGTGGAACACCAGTACAAACTGAGTTGACTGGTAAGAATATTAGTGATATGGAAAGTGATATTAATCAACTAGAGAAGTCCCAGAAGGAAATGGAAGCAGAGTGTAATGACAAAGTGGCTGATTTGAAGTGTAAGATTATTGAATTAGAAGGCAAAGTTGACGAATTAACACTTAATGAAAGAGCATTTAAGGATAACAATGAAAAGGTGTTATACTATACTGGGTTAAGCAAATGGAGTGTGCTCAAAGTTCTCTTTGATTATGTCGAACCATTTTTGAAGAAGAATTCAGTTTTGAATTCCTTTCAGCAGTTACTTTTATGCTTAATGAAACTACGCCTTGGTCTATCAGGCCAAGATTTGGCCTACCGCTTTAGAATACACAAGTCTACAGTTAGCCGGGTATTTGTTTTCACTCTCAATATTTTGTATGTGAGATTGAAGCGTCTAATAATTTGGCCAGATAGAGACAGTTTATTGGAAACTATGCCAATGGTGTTCAGAAAGCACTTCCCAAAATGCGTAGTCATAATTGACTGCTTTGAGATATTTTTGGAGCGTCCGACCAATTTGCTAGCAAGAGCTCAGACCTATTCTGCGTACAAACACCATAATACCGTAAAATATCTGATTGGAGTTACACCTCAGGCAGTTAGTTTTATATCGGAAGGATGGGGAGGACGGAGAAGCGACAAACACATTACTGAGCATAGTTCATTTCTCTCTAATTTAGTACCTGGTGACACCATACTTGCCGACAGAGGTTTTGACATTTCAGATTCTGTGGGGTCATATTGTTCTACATTAAAAATTCCTGCTTTTACCAAAGGCAAATCACAGCTACATGGAATTGAAGTTGAACAAACTCGGCGAATTGCCAATGTTAGAATTCATGTAGAGCGTGTCATTGGTAATATACGACAAAAATATACCATTATTAATTCCACTCAGCCAATTGATTATGTACAATCAGATGAACAACAGACAACATTAGATAAAATTGTGTGTGTGGCATGTGCATTGATCAATATTTGTGACTCAGTAGTTCCTTTTAATTAATTATTGTTCATGTTTTGACTAATATTGTTACATTTTTTTCTTTCTTCGTTTTAAATCTGGAAGTTTTTTACAGTCAGGACAATACCATAATTTACTTTGAGGGAGACTTTTTAGCTTCAAGCATTTGAGATGAAACCACTGAAATGTGCATGAGGGGTTGTCACATCCAACCATATCTCCTTCCTCTGGGCCTTGACAATAGCAATACAACTGAACGGTGTTAGAGTCTGTTTCGTTTTCTACACTCCCATCAAGATCTTGTACATTAGATAATTCACTACATGAAGCTTGAGCTGATACATATTGAGTTGGTTTAGTGACACGTGTATAGAATTTACCCAGAAGTTCGACTAAAATAGAAGTATCAAAAAACAATTTGGCGCGATCAACATTAACCAGCCAGAACTCTTCATCAGGATAAATCCGTTCGATATGAATGTCTTCATTTGTCCATAAAACAAAGTCACAATAGATTTCATTTGAACATAATAACTGGCACTGTACCTGGTCAAACAATAGTCATAATTATTTCAATGCCAAAAGCAACAATAGACTAAAATACCTGATAGTAATATGCATGGCCATGCTTCAGTTTAAAATCTTCACCATCCTTTTGTAAACAAAACTTTGGGTCAGTCACTGCATCTGAAATCGTTTTATCTTTGTGACAGAAAGGGCACTACAAAAACAAAATTGTAGTAATTATAGGGTTATGATAGGAAAACAATTTTAATGTCAGTATTATTGGGAGACCACTTTGACTGGAAGGTGAAGGAATGGCAGGGAGTGGCTGAAGGAAAACTCAGCACATCACAGGTAATTATAAATAATAGTTTAATTAAAGGTGGTAAAAGCAGTTAACCTCATGACTAAAATCTTCTGCTCTTTCTGAAGACCAAAAGTCCTTTACTTTAGGCTCAAAACATGTGTGTGTAAGGTTAGCTAACAGAATAAATGTGTCAGTTCTAGTGTTGTACACCAACATTGGTTAAAATCAGCAGTTCTCTTGGTATAATTAATAGCTATATGTTGCAATATATTCTACTATCATCTTTTGCAGACAAAAGACTCTATGGTAACTAGTATACCTTTTTCTGGTACTGAGGTTTCTCCATCATGCAGTCCCATCTTGCTTGTTCCCTCACCACTGCCATCCCCCTCTACTCCCTCATCAGACAACATATCCTTGTCTCCACTACCGACAAATCAGGATAGTTCTGCTAGTGTACCTGATTTTATGTCGGAATCTTCTGATGAAAATTCTGACGAGGGAGACATGTACTCTTCCAGCCAGGAAGATGAGTGGTAGATGTGATACCAGTAGATGCTAGTGAAAAATCTTCTTCGGAAGATGCTGCAGCAGGTAAATCAGTCAACACAGGATATAAAATTGTGTTTGATAACATTGACAAAAACGTGAATCCAAGACACATGCGGAGTGACAATCAGACGAGATCATTGCATTATGTGCAATCATATGCAGTGAAGGACAGAATAAACTATGATGGCACTCCGATGAGCTCCCTACAGAAGTCAATGTGTTTGATATTCTCCCTACTGGAGAAGACTACAAATGTTTGAAAGAGAGCTTTGCAATTCTGCATATAACAGTTTATTTATTTATTTATTTGTATATATGTGTGGACGTACGTAAGGCATTTTTGTACTTTGACCCTCGCGTTTTTGTGTTAGTTCGGTTGTCGACCCCGTCCCATATTGCACTAAACAGAATCCTCTGGTTTATCGATCAGTACCCGTATCACCCTAGAAATTGAATTGTTTACCCGTTTTGAATTCTTTTGCCGGTACAGTTAAAACTTGACAAACTTAAGGGACTTCCATTTCTATTCGAGTTAGTGGCGGTGGTAAGTCAATGCGCTCTTTGTCATGGTTATAAGCCGTGCGCACAGTATTTACCTGAAAATACATTGTCCACTAGACTACTGCGAAGGTAAGTCTGTGTAGGTGCATGTCCAGCTGTGTCAAAGCATTGTGTGTTACAACCACTACTTAGCTAAAGAATATCACAAAGAAAACTTTTAAATAACGTGTATTGTTTTGTTGTTGTTGTTTTTTCCTTCAATTTAAGCAGTTGCAGAGAGTTGTTACTATGGCACTGAAATCCCTTTACCCTGTATGCTAAATTTAAAAACTTGACCTTATTTTCAGTAGCTTCAGTGTTAGAAGTCATTAAAAATAGTATAGTCTTTAGGCTCGCTCGCCATTTGTGCTCAAGCACACCACTAGTTTTAAATTTTTCTTCAAGTTTGGAAAGCAACTGAGTAATTAGGTAACAAAGAAAATGTCAATTTTGCCATTGTGTTTGCTAAATTTCCACAAATATGGAGTTCCTTTAAAAAAAAAGCAGTTTCTGGGTGATTCGTTGAGAATGATCCTGTAGCATTTGCCATTGGCTGTTGTAGCTTAATGGCATAGGTGTAGGAACCATAGCGGCTGTAGCGGCCATGGCCGCTACACTTTTTTCAACTGAAGTCATCAGGAAATGGTTACCACATCACTTGGTCCTATTAGTGCATGCATGACATTTTTGCAGCTGATACTCGTTGGTTGGAAGAAAATGAGCAGAGCTCCTCTAGCTCTGTAGCGGGCAGTATAGATCTTCTTTCAACCTCATCATCATCAGCCTCCGGCGTTTCCATTCCCAAAGCAGGAGTTTGGAAAGAAATCTATTGTGAGGAGGGGTTTCAGCCTTCTTGGTTTGCTAGGTGGCCTTGGATATACCTTTATGATATACTTGCAGACCTGGCATAATGTGGCCCCCAACAAATATTTTATTCTAATAATGTACTGAACTGGGCCATTATTATTATATTTTTCCTTAAAGGCTACCATTCACTTGTCAATGTCATATGAAGAAATACACTTCTAACTTATACATGCACACGCACCCACTGATACTCACATACTGGTTGTGTTTGTTGCTGTTTTTTATTGCTTTTTTTTTTTTACTTGGTAGTAAATTTTGAATGAAACATTTTGTGTTCTGTGATGTGAATAAACTTACTTCATCTTTATTAAATTAAATTAGTTTCCGGTTCCACAATTTTCACACGCACAAAAATTAATTAATTTATATGATTGAGATGCGAATCCATGCCTGCTAAATCTTGTCTTATTAGGTGATGTGGAGGAGGCAGTATGACACAAAATCAGGAATGGAGAGGGGTACTCTTTACCAACTTAGAAATTTAATCAACAGAAGATGTGAAAAAAGAGGTAAAGAGTGACGTCAATGCAATTGAAGACTTTATTGAAGTTGTAACGACTGGGTACATAGTCAGTGCAGTCATGACACATCTCGGTATGTCCCATATTAATGATATACCCAGTGATTCTGTCATATTCCATGACTTATGGATGGAGGACGACTCAGTTAGAAAGTCAGCACTGATGAATATTGCATCTTCTGTCGTGGAAAATCATGTTGACTTAGCTGCAGAAATTTGTGACCAACCACATGCGAGTGATGATGGCAATGACACTTTAGTTGATGATGACGAACATAATAGTGATAGTGGTGATGGTGGTAGAATGGGTGATGTTAAGGATGATCTGTTGAAGATCACATGCTGTTAGTTCAATATATGATTACTCACAGGAAGTTTTGAGCTTGGGCTTATTTTATCTTTATTTTAAGGATTCAGTCAAGGAAGGAGATGGACATGCGTAATGCTGGCATGGAAGTCTATTATGCTCATATTTAAGGCCACTAAACACAAAAATTATGCCTTGGAAGCAATGATGGTAGGGAGCGCAGCGGACCGAGGTTACCGTCAAGGGGAGGGCCAAGCGGAACTAGGTGGGAGGGCCACGGAAGTATAAGTGGCCTGACCTCGTGTAGTGGGCGTCAGTTGGAAAGTGATTAAAAACGGAAAGAAAGAAAGAGTAAGAATGGAGAGGGCCTCCAGGAGCAAAGGAAAAGCAGCGGCGGAGGGCCGCGAGAAAGAAGAGATTCCGAATCCCAAGAGACGTAAGGAGACGGACTTGGAGACTGAGTTGGAAGCGGAGTCCTCAGACGAGGGGAGCTCGAAGGCGGAGGACGCATCCGTCGACGGCGTGGAAAGGAACGCAAGAGTCATTGAGGCAATGTGCAAGGAGATGAGGGCGTTTCAAAAGGTGGTGATGATGCGCCTGGATGACAAAAAGGGTAGTTAATACTTACCTACTTGGACTGTCATCCATACACAATGTACCATATAGCGGTAGCGATTTCTACCTAATTGTAGACCCTTTACCTCACGCATACACCCTGTATCATATTCAGTTAGTCCGTGCATCTGTAGACATCGCATCTATTAATGATCCAGTGTAACCTCTGTCTCAGACGGCGCACCGCGCTTGACTATGCACGGACTAACTGACTAGAAGCTACCGCGAGCAACTCAGTGTGCCTCACCGGAAATTGCCGGCTGGAGGACAAGCTAGAAAAGCTAGTTTCTATTTGACGCCCACCCAGCATGGCAGTGAATTGCCCCTACCCTGACTGTGCCTTCTCAGTGCCTGAGGGGACAGACCCAATGGTAGTGGCTGCCTTGCTGAATGCCCACACGTTGGTTCACAGCCAGACCACCAGACCGAAGCCAACCCCAGTCCGCCGACCCGAAATATCGGCAGGGGGAACCACCGAGGGGTGGCAATACTTCTTAACAAGATGGAGGGCCTACTCCACAGCCGTCAGGCTAGTCGACAAAGACGTCAGCATCCAGCTGCTGGAATGCCTCGACCCTAATCTCAGGCGTGACGTCACCCGGAACGCGGTCGGCCCCACCCCCATCGAGCAGTTCACAGAAGCCAACCTCCTGGCAGCGATCAGAGCCCTAGCAGTGAGGGAAGAAAACCCTAAGGTGGCCAGGGTAACCCTATCAAGGATGGTTCAGGACAGGGGTGAGCCCGTAAGATCTTTTGCTGCACGCCTCCGTGGGCAGGCAGAGGTGTGTATGTTCACACATAAGTGCCCCGGCTGTGACAGAATCAATAACCAGGGCGAACAGAGGGTCGCTGATCAACTGTGCATCGGCCTCGCTGACCCTGAGATTCAGGAAGACCTCCTCAAAGACCCAAACCAAGCCATGTCAGTAGAAGAGACGATTCGATTCGTCGAGGTACGGGCCGCGGGGAAGAGATCTGCCATCTCTATCATGTCCCCAACATCACCAGCATCTGCAATAGATGAGGGAGTAGATCAGGAGGAATCCATCAACTCCGGCTACCGGCAGCGACAAAAAGGCTCGACACCACGACGACCAGCAGGACCCACAACGCTACACAGGAGCCAACCCACCCATACCAAATGCCAGCAATCCACACCCACCCAGCCCATCCAAAACAAAGGGCAACCCATCTCAAGCAAACCGCCTACCAATGCCAAGGCTATTTGCTGTTTCTGCGGCAGACAAGGCCATGGGGAGCGCTCCAGGACAGCCATTCGGCGCCAGCAGTGCCCAGCATTCGGCTCCAACTGCTCAGCCTGTAACAAGCCGAACCATTATGCGGCCATGTGCTGGCAGAACACTGAGCACGAGAGTGCCATCGAGGAGTCAGTCGCCAACATGACCGAGGGCACACTCCCACATCAATCGTGGGACCCCTCAACAGCAACATGGATAACCCGTCGATCGCCACCTCAGCCCAACCTAGACATACTGGTTTCCACCCACAGGGAGGATTACCAATATCATGGGCACACCCTCCGCAAGGAAAAGAGAAACCTGGCAACCACTGCCTTGGCTGACACTGGCTGTCAGAGCTGCCTAGCCGGGCCAGCCCTCCAGAAGGGACTCTGCCTTTCAGCCCAGGACCTCATCCCAACATCACTCTCCATGAGCTCCGCCAGCGGACACCCCCTGCCCATACTCGGGGCCGCCCTCACCCGACTCAAACTTGGGAGTTCTGGTCGTTCCACACGACAGATGGTGTATTTCAGCCCAAAGGCCACAAAGCTTTATCTAAGCCTGGCCACATGTACCGACCTGGGGCTAATAGGTAACCAGTTCCCACTCGACATCCCACACCACCCAGCTGTGAAACAACCCATCCAACCCGCCTCGCACGTCCACGACAGCCATCACCAGCCCCTACCAGCTCCAGCACCATCACCAGGAGTAACCCGAGGGCACCCAGACACAGGTCTATCTGCCCAGCAGCAAACAACCAGGCCACCACCTCCACCCACACCAGGAGGCCCTCACAAGGGCAGGCCATGCTCATGCCCACAGAGAGCACCACCACCTGAGATGCCGACATCCCTACCATTCCCTGGGACGGAGGAGAACCGCCACAGGCTTGAACGCTACCTGCTGGATCACTATGCAGCAAGTAGCTTCAACGTCTGTGAGCACCAACCTCTGCCCATGATGTCTGGACCCCCGCTCTCTCTAACCATCAATCCCAATGCCACACCGAAGCCTTACCACACGCCCATCGCTGTACCAGTTCACTGGCAAGACGAGGTGAAAGCCGGCCTCGACAGGGATGTCAGACTTGGCGTGCTGGAGAAGGTCCCCCTGGGCACACCCGTCACTTGGTGCCACCGCATGGTGATATGCACCAAGAAGGATGTGTCGCTCAGGCGGACCATCAACTTTCAGCCGTTGAACCAGCACGCCACCAGGGAAACCCACCATTGCCCCTCTCCCTTCCACCAAGCTCGAGCCATTCCACGCCTCACCAAAAAGACCGTGTTTGATGCGTGGAATGGCTACCACTCCGTCGCCCTGGATGAACGACACCGCCATTATACAACGTTCATCACTCCCTGGGGGAGGTATAGGTATCGGACCGCCCCTCAAGGCTATATCGCCTCCGGGGATGCCTACACGGCACGGTATGACTCACTCGTAGCCCATGTAGGGAGCAAAACCAAATGCATCGACGATGCACTGCTGTGGTCCAAGACCATCGAGGAGGCGTTTCATCAGGCCGTCGAGTGGTTACAGATTTGCGCCACTAATGGAATCACCCTGAACCCGCGCAAATTCCACTTCGCCGAGGACGAGGTGGAGTTTGCCGGGTTCACAGTCACCCCAACAGAAGTCCGCCCTGCAGACAAGTTCACGGCAGCAGTGAGGGAGTTTCCGACCCCGAAAGGCATCACCGACATAAGAGCCTGGTTCGGCCTCGTGAACCAGGTCTCCTACGCCTTCTCCATGACAGCAGCCATGTCGCCTTTCAGACACCTACTGAGACCATCCACACCCTTCCTCTGGACAGACCAGCTGGCAGAGGCATTTGCGGCATCAAAGAACCACATCTGCAGCAGCATAGAGAAGGGTGTACAAATCTTCGACAAAGGCCGTCCGACATGCCTGGCAACTGATTGGAGAGGGGAGGCATGGGCTTCTGGCTCACTCAGAAGCACTGCCGGTGTCAATCCGAAGATCCATTCTGCTGCCGAGACGGGTGGCGCATCGTTCTCGTGGGATCAAGATTCACCCACGCAGCTGAGTCCCGATATGCCCCCGTGGAGGGAGAGGCATTGGCAGTGGCGGATGCATTGGACAAAGCCCGACATTTCATCCTCGGGTGCAGCGACCTCGTGATAGCAGTGGACCACAAACCACTGCTCAGGCTATTCGGGGATCGCTGTCTCGAAGACATCCCGAACCCCAGGCTCCGAAATCTGAAGGAGAAGACGCTCCGGTACCGTTTCCGGATGGTGTACATCCCTGGCGCAAGAAATCAAACCAGCGATGCCCTCTCACGCCACCCATCCGGAAGCCAGTCACCATCTCAACTACACCTCCCAGACGACATCCCCAACCCCAACCACGACTGCCCGGCCGACCAGGACACCGCAGTCGCCCCCATTTCAGCAATAGACAACCTGCAAAACGCAATGTGTGCAGCGATCTCATCAATCCCCATTGACTGGGAGCAGCTCCAAATCGCCACCACATCGGACCCCTCACTGCAGGACCTGATGTTTTGCATCCAGGAAGGCATCACCACTGATAGATCCTCAATCCCGGCATCCGTACAAGCATACTGGACAGTGATGGGAAGCCTCAGTATAGTCGATGACGTGATTTGCATGGGTGAACGCATTGTCATACCCACCTCACTCCGCCCCACCTGTCTCGAGGCACTCCATGCTGCACATCAAGGGATCACAGGCATGACTGCCAGAGCAAAATCGTCCATATACTGGCCCGGCATCACCACTGACATCAGGACTCTGAGAGAGAGATGTTCAATCTGCAATAGCAATGCGCCCTCCCAGCCACCAATGCCCTCAACAACACCTGTCCAGTCGGAGTACCCGTTCCAGCACATCTGTGCGGATTTCTTCCACCACCAAGGATCCACATACCTTGTCCTGGTGGACAGATACTCCGGCTGGCCAATCGTGTCTCCGGCAAACAACGGTGCCAAGGGTCTCGCTGCCACTCTCATGGACACCTTCGCAACATTCGGCATACCGACAACCCTCACATCCGATGGTGGGCCGGAATTTTCAGGACAAGCAACCCAAGAGCTCCTAACCAGCTGGGGCATCACCCACCGAGTCTCCTCGGCCTACTTCCCCCACGCCAACAATAGGGCTGAGACGGGGGTGAAGACAGTTAAACGGCTGATAGCAGGAAACACTGGCCCTGGAGGAGCACTCATGTCGTCATTCCACAAGGCCCTTCTGATGTACAGAAACAGTCCCAGCCCAGACACTCAGATGTCACCAGCCATGTGTCTGTTTGGCCACCAAACCAGGGACCTGATACCCAGCACCCCATCCAAACTCACCCCATCCCCCAACGACTCAAAACCCCTCACTCACAGGAAGAAAGCACTGGCGAAACGCCAATCACTGGGCCGAGAAAGATGGGCCGAGCACGCCCACGGCCTGTCACCCCTCAAGTGTGGGGACCGCGTCATGGTCCAAAATCAGACAGGTAGACACCCCACCAAGTGGGACAAGTCAGGAGTAGTTACCCAGGTGTTACAATATCACCAATACCGGGTGACCATGGACGCCAATGGTAGATCTACTACCAGGAACAGACGATTCCTCCGCCACAACACAAATCCCCCACCTCCAACCGACCACCCCCTCCTACGACGTCTGCCGGAAAAACCCCTTCCAACGCAGCCAATACTGCCAGATGAGACACCCCCCATCCAACCTACACCCGGGACACCCAGGCAACCACATCACCAGCCAACACCAGTGACCACGTTGCCACCATCTATGGCAAGTCCAGAAGTCGCAACTCCCACAACCCCAGTTCAGCCATCGTCTCCTGCAACAACGGACAGGACACCTGCGCCAGCAGCAACCAGAGGGACACCACCACACCAAGGAACAAACCAACCCACCACCCAGACTCCAAGACAGCAACCTACATCCTCCCATACCACCCCACCCAGATCATATGCTGCCGTGACTAGCACCCCGACCCTATCTCACCGCCCCTCCAAGCCAACCCCAAAGGCACTGGCTCACCCACCACCCTACCAACCACCACTAAGACGGAGCACCCGTGAAAGAAAGCCTGTTGCCCGCTACGGACAAAGTGAACTATAAATTCAGTCCCCTTGTCAGACGACTTGGGGGGAGATAGTTAATACTTACCTACTTGGACTGTCATCCATACACAATGTACCATATAGCGGTAGCGATTTCTACCTAATTGTAGACCCTTTACCTCACACATACACCCTGTATCATATTCAGTTAGTCCGTGCATCTGTAGACATCGCATCTATTAATGATCCAGTGTAACCTCTGTCTCAGACGGCGCACCGCGCTTGACAAAAGGGTATGCCTTTATGGTGGAGGTAGGGGACATGGGGTAGTGTAGTTGAGTGCAGGAGAGTCGTGAGTAAGTGGACAGGGTTGGGTTAGGCTATACTGGGTGACTATGGCAAACGACCCTGGTACTCATCTTCCGTGCTAGAGATAGCGCGTGACTCTCCTGAGTTCAGGTGTTTGTGGAGCGTCCAGTGGGCGAGTGTTAGGATGTAGTCAGGGTGCAAGGGCAGGTAGCCGTGCGGTATTCACAGTGGAGCACCCTGGGTAGTCTAGAGGATGGGGAGTTAGGTGGTTTGAGCCAGGTTGGGCTGGTAGTGCGCCATTAGGGCTGTAGTTGAGCCGCAAGGGCTGGTGTTGAGCCAAAAGTGCTGGTGTTGAGCCAAAAGGGCTGGTGTTGAGCCTTAAGGGCTGGCATACAGTGATGGGGCAGCGCCTAGTTGGTCGCGGTGCCGTAGAATGTGATGGGGAAGGCCATGGTGTTGGCCGTCATCACCGTAGGGAGCGAAGACTGTGGGTACAGTCGTGTAGGTCCCCCAGTGGCCGTGTTGGGTGACAACACGGGGAGGGTTCGCTAGGGCAGGTGTTGTTACACCTGTGGAGCGAGCAGTGGGAGCTCAAGGAGACACCCACTACTGTGTGGCATTGGGGTGGAGCTCAGGGTGTAGGTTAGGGAGTGGGCATGCTAGTTAGGGTAGTTACATGGGAGCATACATGGGAGGGGGGGGTGTCAGAGGCAGCGGTTGGTCCAGTGTGGTGTAGTGACGCTGTGAAGCTGCAAGGATGGTCGCGGGCCCTGGTGTTGGGCATACACTGTGTTTTGAGTCTGTGTGGTGTGTGTGCTCACAGACGAGGTGGCGGCTCTGGCCGGGTCGGCCTTGAAGAAGGGAGCAGCTGAACTGCCGGCTGTACAGAAAGGGGCAAGGGGACCACGACCTCGGGGACTGGGAGTCAGTCCAGAGAGACAGGAGTCGGACGAATCCGACTGTGAGGAAACGGTAGAGGTGGTGAATCTGATCAGGAAGATGCCCCCGTTGCCCCTCAAGACCGTGAAGCTGATCCGGAAGGGCATGTACGTGGACTTTGCCCTGTTCCCTGTGTCTGGTTGCGAGCCGGTGGAGGCTGGTGAGGACAGTACTGAAAGGAGAGGAAAAGATTTGGATGGTACTGGGGTCAGGAAGAAGTCGAGGCGCCTGAAAGAGGTGCCGGACCCGACCCGCTCAGGTGGCACGCCTGCTTTTCTTTATTTCAAGCTGCGTGGGCGTCGACTAAACCCTCTATGTGGCTACCATTAGCCACTTACAGGGAGTCCATCAATAAGATGGCAATGTTGTATCCGTGGAAGAAGGTGGTCATCTACGACCGAGAGTTCCGAAAGGAAGCAGGAGGAAACAAAGACACAAAGTGGGAAGTGGAGGACCTGGCCTTGAGGATGGATGCTCTTAAGAATTCCTCGGAAGGCGGCCAGAAGCCTGTGGTAGTGGAGCCTCCATTGGATGTTGGGAGCATGGGAGCCAGGAGGAGAGGCACCTGCTTCCGCTACAATCGTGGGGAAGGCAGATGTGGATTTGGGAACGGTTGTAAATTCTCCCATACGTGTTCAACCTGTGGTGGAGAGCACCCGGCGGCCAGGTGTGGCAAGTCCAGGGAAAGAAAGTAGTCTGACTGTTCGCTGGTCATATGGACGTGTCATCAATGATGTTTACCGTTTGAAACTACATTATTTCATATCACTAAGTCGCTCTGTCGAGTGGGGTATGCGGGAGGGTTGCGATTAGCTTCAGTAAGGGGCTAATCCGATAGGTGGGGTAGGGCTTACCTAGGATGTAAGGGAGGCATGGCGTAGGTCTAGGTAGTATGAGGGTAATATAGAGGCCATACACACACGTAGTTAAGGGGCAAGTGTTGCAGTGAGCATGGTTGAAGTGTGTGGTCACTTCTGTAGGGTACTGCTTCACGAGCCAACTGCTGGAACTCGAGAGGAGATCGGAGGGGTCGAGCAGCAGAGTGCTGTCAGGGGCAGAGGAGGTCCACCACTCCTCTGGTGTGGCAGAGGTGGGAAGCGGAGTTGACCGAACATCCTGACAGAGAATGGGCCAGGTTCCTGGTGAGGGGTATCCGGGATGGCTTCCGAGTGGGCCACGAGCAAAGGTCGGTGACCTTGGTGGAGAGGCGGGGTGCCATGTTCGAGGCCAAGAAACACGGAGTCATCGTGGAGGAATACCTGCGGAAAGAGGTGCAGGAAAAAAGGGTGTGGAAGGTGAATGATGAGGGTGTTCAGTGCTCACCATTCAGGGTCATTCCCAAGAAGGGCAAGCCAGGCAGGTGGAGACTAATAGTTTCGAAGCGGCCGAAAGAGCTACTGCGCTCATTTTTTTTTCCAGAGGTAGCCTGAGGGTTTCTTCCCAACATTACAGAGCCATATTTCTAATTCTTTTTTTTTTGTAAACAGTAAAATTTCATGCCGTTTTACTCGTGCGTTATTCTAAAAAAACTCTGTAACTTTATTCTAAGGGGGGTATTTTGCTTGTGCGCAAAATTTGGATTCAATTCAGTGATCCAGTTCCATGAAATATCAATTTTTATTTTCAAGTTGACAACTGATTCGCAATTTCACCCCGCCCCCCAGAACGTTGAGCTCCGCGAACGCGCAATTTATTTGGTAAGATAATCAATTAACTTGTGACAGCTCTAAAAAGAGCCCATTTGTAAACAATAATAAGAAATACAAATGAGCCGTGAGATGGCCGTTGTAACTTTGGAAATAGTTAGTCCCTCGAGCAAAAGTGATGGCGTATTCCCGATGTTGCTTGGAGTTGGTTGCTCATTAGTGGGAGCGGGTAGTTCAGCACAAGATTTAGACTTGTAGGCGATAGGGCTGAAGAGCATAGCGGTAGCAATCCCGATGGAAAGAACTGAAGTGATGATGACGGAGTCTATACGCAGCGGAGTCTCAATACAAGGTTGGTGGAATTGTCGGAGCTGGTACCAGTCAGGGTGGAGTTGGTCATGGTTGAGACAGAGTTTTAAGCTGCTCCAATGGCTTCACAAGTACAGCTTCATTCCCCTGCAGGTATAATAGAAGGATGTTATTCGAAATGACTGTCTCAGACTAGTACACTACATACAAGTTATAGCTCAGAGACCTTTTGTGTCCACCTGCTTCGCGGTTTTTGGCGCCAAAGTTAATTGATTGTTTGCGTGGCTTGGTTACGGGCCATCTCCCGCGTTTTACCAGCGTGTCCAACATCCCCTGGTTTAGTTCACAAATGCGCAAGTGCAACTCTGACGTCACAAATACGTCGTCATTGAGATAAGAGCTTCCGCAAACGTCACAACTTACACCGAAAATACTAACACTCTCACAAAAGCATTTTTATTTCCCTTAATTTTCAAGATAGGGGTTTCAAATTCATATGGATTAAAATACAACTATTTAGGTATTTTATTTTAAATTCCCAAGACACTTACTTCAAAATTGCAAAATTACCAGCTTAAAGCATTTGGGGAGTTTAGTTTTTTATAAAAAATGAAATTAAAAATAAGTAGAATAGTATTAAAATATAAAAATTTGGTACAAATCAAATTAATGAGCCATAGATTCAGTCTGCAAAATCTTTAGACACTCGAATTCAATTTACTCTTTTTCTGGCTTAACACAAAACAGAACTTTCTACTCTTTAAGCTGGACGAACTGTATATACCACCAGAACGATACAACTCTCGTAAACCATCTCAATCATAGATGCCATTACCACCAAGTGTTCGGACACGTTTGTTAACACACTTAACAAACTCAAAATCAGAAGGATCAAGAGCTGAAAAATCATATATATCACTAGGTTCTTGCTGTATAAGCATACATATCTCAGCCCTTATATTGTCCTCTGACATACTGTTATTGAAAAGCAGAACACCTTGATAAACTTTGTCATACTCATGTAGGATATGAACAGCGTGGCTTAGCACCTTGATAATCAATTACTATAACATTGCGCTGATAATCTTTGACTTTCTTGCCAACTGCACCAGATTTACGATGCCTTTTTCTTTTGGGAGCATGGAAATCAACTGGGTTTGAACGTAATTGAGTAAGCATTCGTTGAGCTTTAGTTAAAACTGCTTCATGACTATCTACAGCATTTTGGCTTGAGGAACCTTGTATAGATGGAAAAGCACTCTGCATCTCAGTATTTATGTTATCCTGCTCTACAAGAGGATACATTTTAGTGACAACAACCACAGGGATACATAGAGTGCATTAGGTATTTTACTTTGCATATTTTTGCAGATGTTCTTCAACACCGCCCTGTCACCCAGACATGTAACACCAAGTCTTATTAAATCATCATCAGAGAGAAGAGGAACAACCTGGATCTTTATCTATGAAGAACAAAAACAAAAAACAACAAAACAAACAAACAAATGACAAACTAATAGCACAAAGTAAAACTAAAAAGGTATCAAGAAACAAAAATGTCTTTTAAGCACTGTATCTTCCTTAACAAAGTCAATAATACAGGTTGTAAAAGCAACAGTGAAACATAGTATGGCACATTATACATTTCATAGTCGAATACATGCAAGTTGAGAAGGAAAAGGGTCATTAGATATATCCCCGCCCAGTTCCTTCCTCCGCTTTTATATACCAGTATAATCATACATAAACAATAACAGGTGATCATACAACATCAAGTGTTTACCTTTTCACTTAAAAATGTTCCATACAAATGGCCCAGACCGGCCGTTTCAAGCGCGTTTTTCAGTCCTCTGTCTTCCTCAGACGACGAAGCCATTTTAGCGCATTTGAGGAAAAGGGTCTCCGCGCCAGAAGAATGAATTTACCCCGCTTAAAAATAACTCTAACCGCAATAAATTAAGAGAATACGAATACGCTTACCCCGCGTAAGAATTAGCCTACCCCGCGTAAGAATTAGCCTACCCCGCGTAAGAATTAGCTTAACCCGCGTCAATGTGAGTCTAGCACGAACGATTTTTTTGTGGCAGTTTTGAAACAAACGGCGTTCCATAGGAGAGGGGCGTTGCCCGCCACGCACGCGCGACTAAAACCGACGGCACACACAATTCCTGAGGGACCACAGCCTGAGGGAATGTGTACGCTGGTTCGTGTAGCTTAGGCACCGCAGTGCAGAAGGTAAATGATGGTAGGGAGCGCAGCGGACCGAGGTTACCGTCAAGGGGAGGGCCAAGCAGAACTAGGTGGGAGGGCCACGGAAGTATAAGTGGCCTGACCTCGTGTAGTGGGCGTCAGTTGGAAAGTGATTAAAAACGGAAAGTAAGAAAGAGTAAGAATGGAGAGGGCCTCCAGGAGCAAAGGAAAAGCAGCGGCGGAGGGCCGCGAGAAAGAAGAGCCCACCCTCCGCGCCCAGTTTTAGGAGGGTGTATGGGTAGTCAGGTGGTGGGACTATCTCTGGGTACCCTGCTTTAGGTAGGGTACTCCGTGACTGGTTTGAGTCGCGCGTGAAGGGGGGTCATGCAGCTGACTGAAGAGAGATGAGAGTCAGCAGCACAAGGGCGAGCCTCAGGCAAAGCCTGGGCCCGCAACCCCCAGCAGGACATCGGAGAGGGGCGTGGTTGGGCGTGGCCCGCCACGCACGCGCGACTAAAACCGACGGCACACACAATTCCTGAGGGACCACAGCCTGAGGGAATGTGTACGCTGGTTCGTGTAGCTTAGGCACCGCAGTGCAGAAGGTAACTCACCGTGCTCACACAATATTTTGTGATTCTGCCACCAAATTTAGCAGAGCAACTTAAATGGAGTCGCTTTGTGAATGTGCATGGGTATTCAGGGTGTAACATCACCTGCATATGGAGCATATGAACAGAATTGTAAAAACTGTTATATCTGGATTAGGTGCGAACAAAACTGAAAAGGCCATCATCGTTAGGGCAGGAAAGAGTGTGGGGTTACTTAGTGACATTTTGGCTGCATACGATGAGGCAGCACGTAAGGATGATTGCTTGGTAAATTGTTCAATAATTTTATCCTTCACATTTTCATGAGTACAGTGAGTGTACATATCCACTACTAGGCTATCAATGTAATTTGGAGCTCCTATCAAATCAGTGAAATATTCTCCCAAAAAAACTGATATATCGAAATTACATTATTATTATGTCTTACAAAATTATTATTACTCTTCCCATATTTCTTCTTTCTATCTTCAGCTTCTCAACAATACAACATTTAAATACTTCACAGATTGCATTATCTCCTCTAGGCTTTTCCATCACTGCATATAATATATTTTCTCTAGCTGGAGGAACATAAATGACTTCCGGCATTTGCATACTTAAACAATTAATTATAAATTTTCTTGTAGAAGTTGTTGCTGTTGCTGTTAAGGGTGGCCGCACATAGCAACGCGCATTGCCTGTAGATCCGGACATTAATTTATTCCCCGCCAATACCCCACCATTTGATAATACGGGAGCAGAAACTATCGCGCAGTAGTAGCAGAAGTATACTTTGGAAGTTGTAGTGTTTTAGTTTAGCTTCTTGTTGTCTCATATCCGTTTACAGCAACTCTCCATACGTCGTCTGAGCTCACGCAGCAAGGTGCACCAGGCTGCCTCTCCTCCTGTAGCCTTTCTCTGGATTCTGCGCACCTGAACTCAAGCGATGGATATACCAGGCTCGATTTCTGCGGAGCGAAGACTTCCCAAGCTGCGCAGATCTAATACCTTCACCTATGGCTATCTCCAATAAACTGCTCTCTCTTCTGACTCTCTTATTATTGTTGTATTGATGTTTGTTTACTCTTGATATAGGCGGGCTCTTTTTAGAACCAATACAAACTAATTGAAAAAAAAATTGCTCGCGTACTCTTAAGTACGAGATATAGGGGTGGGGCTATTTCTTAAGAATTGCGAGTGGAATTAAAGTTCCAAATTTTGTAACAGTTTTTCTTGGAATCTAATAATGAGAACGGCACAAAAATTTTATAGACGGGTAAACCAAAAAAAAATGAACTGCACCACGTTGAGAATTTTTCAATATCTTATAAATAGAAAAAAATGCGAATATATCATAAAGTAATATTGAAATGATAAGAACTCTTTGTCTTGCAGTAGAGTATCGGCTCGGCTAGTAGTGCACCAAATTGTGGAGCTCCAACTTACCGCACCGCTCCAAAAAATTGCTACAAAGTTTTATAACCAGGCCCCGATATTTCCTCTAGATTAGCTCTAAAATTAGTGAGCGGCTCCTTCCGCAGGTACTGTGTCCTTGTGTTATAGTAGAGAAGCCCCTGTAAGTATACAATAGTAGTAATCGTGCATAGCAACCATCAACAAAAAATTGCGTAGGCGGTGTGCGGCCACCCTTAATGCCATAACCCTAACTGTCTCTGGTATAATGCTTCGAACTTCGTTTAGATGTGAAAATTCTGTCCTAAATTTCTCTCCCCTAATTGAAAATATAGTACACATAAATAAATAACCAAAAAATACTTGTACTAAAAACTGGGCTGATTAGAGCAAGCTGTAATTATTGACATTAAACATACCATTTCTTTATGCAGTGGGCTTCATCCACAATAAACCCAACCAATTTCAAGTGGTAAATTCTAGATGATAGAATTCGCCTCCACTCAGTTCCAAAAAAAAGTGCCTCAGGAGATATAAAAACAATTTGATAGTCGCCTTTCTCTATTCCTTGCCTAACAGCAGTAGTTATGGATTCCTTGTCTGAGACGTGTGTAGCTCTGACACCCATTTTTTGGATTGTTCCAACTTGATCCTTCATTAGAGCTATCAAAGGTGACACCACCAAAATAATCGAATTTCCACAAGTATCATCTCCTCTCAGAACATCAAACAAATTTGGTAATAAAATATAACACAATGATTTTCCAAAACCAGTGGGCAAAGAAACAAACACATCTTTTCCAGATGCAAACTTCTGCAAGGTTCTCTTCTGTTCTGGCTTCAGTATGAAGCCTAGAGCAGATGAAACTTTTTCTATAGCTAAGTCAACGCTGCATTGAAAAGGAGTCACAGCTTCCATGATGTTGCACCCGAAAATAGTTACGCGCATTCTGGTGGGTTGTTATAAACATATTCATCGAGAGCGGAAATGAATTCGGTAGATACGAGAATGGTGTGCGCAACACCAGACCCTTCCCCCTCGTAGCGTCTGGTAAGGGGTCTGGCTACGCCAGACTATGTATTGCGGTGATCAATTATCGTTAGCAAATTACCGCTACAGGAAAACCAGGCCCATCGCAGCCCCATAAACATTTTTTTTGCACTTACTGAGTAGTTTGCATCCAGATTTGAGCTTATTGCTGTAGTTCCTGATATATTTGATCTAACATTTCCCTTTTATAGGCTCATTTAGTACTTTTTTTTTTTAATGATCGATTTTTTCCTGATGTTTACGCGCAATGTATTGTGTCCAGTTTTCCCGTAGACAGTCATAAATATAAAGTCTTCATGAAAATAACTTTCATTAGTCTTCTGCCACTGCACTGGACCTGTAAGGATATAATAAATTCAGTTATAATTTATCAATAAAATTTAGAAATCCTACAAGTTGGAGTGCCCAGTTTATGAAATTCTGATTAACAATGTTTAGCTTGACGGAAAAAGTAAACAGTCCTCATGAAAAAGACTAAGTTTGTTTAGTCCTTATTGTGTTTAGGAAATTTATGAAAACTCACTTCTTTGTCCTTATTGTAACATCCAGGGACATAGCAAGTGTACCCACCCCTCATACCTTTAGCCAAACTTCTCTCTTGAGACTCACTGATGTTTCCAGAGAAACCAGCCACTTCACCACAAGCTAGGTCACTTCCAGGAAAATCCACAGCAGTACAAGTGGCACCACCTGGCATTGGGTTCTGAGAAGAACCAGTAACCTCACCTCCTGGCAATGAGTTCTGAGAACTATAGTGGTACACTCGCCAACTATCACGCAACTATCACACTCCATAACTCCAACAACCGCCAACCAAAAAATTCTGAATTTGGTATCAGCACATGGGAAATTTCATATTATAGCTATTCCTGTAATTTGGTAGCTCTTTGCAGCATACCGCAGGTGCTACAGCAAAAAATAAGCCAAGTGGTAAGGGGGCTTCGGGGCCTCTACTATTTTGGGGCACAATTTAACGAGGTGATTTCTCACGTGAACACTGTTGGAGCCCCCTTTACCGAAACATCTTCCTATGACTTGAGCTATTCCCCAAGCTGTACATACAGAGTTGAAATATGTTACGTTTTCCTCCTGGTATTATAAATTAGTGGAGACATATGCTTTGCATGAAGCATTCTACAGGTTTTGCTGGACCAGACCTATTTAAGAAGGCATTTGCCAGTTTGGGGAGTCTTCACACTAATTGTCAGATTTGTGAAGAAGGTAGCTAGATTAGCTGTAAGCTATAGCTAATAGCAAGATGTAAAGTAATAAGCCCCAAGTGCGCATGCGCGGTAGGGATATAGTAATCACGAAGTGGAGTTTTGCGCTGAAACACAGAAGCAAAATTTCAGTTGATACATAGCAAGCAGCCAACAACTACAAGTCTTATCAGCAATAAACACTGCAGTTCTTATATAAAAGATAATTGGTACAAAAAGTCAAAATGCATGAGCTAATAGCATTTAGACCGTTTACAGTGGAACCTCTCTACAAAGGGACTCCCAAAAGCAATATGACTCTCAACAACAGCCACTATAAAATAGAGCAAAATGATACCACAATAAAAAACAACCTCTGAAAGCAGCCAAACTCTCTACAAGTGTCAAAAGACTTGCCCCAATGCATGGCCTTCGTAAAGAGTTTCACTGTAAATTACTCCACTATGAAGTTACAATTACACAAACTTCAATTCTTATAGGTGGAAGGAGGTTGGGAGGAGATGGGAGGAGGGGGTGTATTCAAAACAATTATTGCAGTATGCAATACAACATTTGCAGTAACAAAAAGAGTAACCAATTAATATGACTGCTGAATAATTGTGTATTTATCTGCAAATAGGTAATGGTAAGGCTAAGCAGCTATTATAACATTATTTCAGTGATAGCAGCATGTACTGTGTACAATGTGTCTGCTGGCCACAGATTCATGCCACTCAGCAATGCCATTAAGCTGAACTGAATTTCAAGGTCAATTTTGTTTTAGTTTTTCAGACTAGTAAGTACATGTTGATTAGTAAATACATGAATTTTGATTTAGTTACCAGGAAAAAGCAGTACAATATTACATTAGTTGAGGTTTGAATGGCCTCATCTGGTTGTTCCCAAATTGGTACATGGTCCAGCAGCTGCATTTATTTAAGCTTCAGTTACCATTTTTAGTACACAAGAGTTTCTACCATTTTACAATGGTCATCAACAGTTAAAAATTAAACAATGTCTTGGGGAAACTTTGAGTCAACATAAAACTATAGTTAAAAGCTACATTGTTGATTAGATGAGCAGGGACTCAGCCGTATTCCTTTTTGTTTAATAGTGTGGCATGGGTGGGGAAAGGAGGGGGGGGTGGGGACTGGATCCTTTTCTGTTCTTTGTGGCTATACCACTACACACATACATATATTACTTGCAAACAAACCTACACACATTAAAAATTCATGAGTGATGAGACAGTTACAGAAAATTTTGACAACACTGTATTCTGAACTAATCTCTCATATTACATAGTAGGAATATTACACAAGTAATCCCCGCAAATTATCTTTTATAACATTTTTGTCAACACATTTATGCATAGAATAATAATAAGAATAATAATATAAAGTATTACTACTAGCTTGATTAGTGTCAGGATTCTTGCTGCTGCTTATTGAAGGTTAACTGAAAAAAATAAAGTTAATAATATTAAATAATTATATCACTAATCAAGGTTGACAATTTATAGACTAAAATTATCTCCGTAATATTATTTTCATCAATTATAGTTAGCTTAAACTAATTGACTAACTAAATGTTACTAACCTGGTTTAATTATAATTATATATCAATTTCTTTTTTCCAATGTTAGAGGTGAATATCTGGATTTTCGTAAAAGGACTGTCCCATCTTGGCAGTAGTGAGTGTGTATATTATATTTGACTGTCTCTTGTGTACCGTTTCCCCCAATTTGTGGGCAACAAGCTGTTATTACAATGTAAAGTATTTATTTTTAAAAACTTTCTATCTGTCTACATTTTTTAAACATTTTAAGTAGTAATCATACCCACCCCCCTCCCCATGCACACAGACACACACACACACACATTCCTCTCATTCTGTAAAGAGTTGGCCTTGACAAAAATTTGTTGTTTTTTTCTTCCTTTTTTCCTAAATTTATTTATTTGCTTTTCTATTTTGCTCCCCATTTGCTTTCCAAGAACTTTTTTTTTCAAAAAAACGATTATAATGAAGAAGACTGCATTGAAACATTACTGATAATTCACGGAGATACTAACAAGGCCAGTTATGCAATGAAACATACTATACCTGTAGATGTAGTGCATCTTATCGGTTGATTATCGGTCAAGAGGGCTGTTCAGTATGTTACTACCAGCAACACTGTCCTAGTTGGTGATGACACTAACCTCTGCCTTGCTCTGCTATCATGCAAAGCTTGAGTCTCATGACCTCTTCTTTCGTCCTGAGCGTATGAAGAACTCTAAAAAGCTTCACATCTGTAATATCAAGGCCACCAAAGAAAGGCATGTACATTTCTTGATCATTTCTACATGGAATTAAAGCAAGCAGTATATTCCATGAGCAAGTAAAGCTTGTGTTATGCAATAGTTTACGATGGAAAGGTCATAGACACATTGGATTTCCTCTGACATAGTCAATTCTGTAAAATAGTGGCTTCTAAACTTCCCATGTAAAACCACAGTCCTTGCCACCAATTCGGTAGCAGCAAAGGATCATGTCCTTCATGTGTGTACCTTCAAGTTAGGGAATGGAAAGAATCTGCTGGTGGACTTCATCTAGCAGACTGGGGATGGCAGGAGTGTGAAAAGGCTACTCCAAGCATCTTTACCTCCTGCTCCTCAACACTTGCTGAGGATGTAATTGCCAGATTGAATATACTACTCTGAGATGCTCATGCTAGAAGTGCAACATCAAATACACTTCCAATTTGTGGCAACAACAGGAAACTGGTTGCATGAACATGTCTCATGATGATGATGAGAATGAAACATTTGATAGTCATGTAAATTATTAATGATTATCACAGATAATTGAAAATAATGTAACTCATTCATGTCTCTGACTGCCAACTTTAGTATCAAAATGTTGGCCTATTATGAGCTATCTGATGATTTATTAACTTTTGATGAAAGAGGTAACAAAACAAAGATATGACCAAAAATACCAGAAACCACAACCAGTCAAGTAAGAATTAAATGGCTTACACATTTTAGTGATTCAGTTGAGTTTGCTTTTGTTGCAATTTGTTCAAGGTTGACTCAATATTGTTGATAAAATGATTGTACTAATATTCCTTATGGACAATACAAGGTGGAGGAGCCCCTAAATTAATGTATTTTAATGAAGTAAACTATTGGAGGGATCAATATATTGTATATAAATAGCTATTTAGTTTTTTCATGAAGGACAACTTCATTGAAAAGTAAACAAGGAAATTAAATATTATATATTAATATAAATGTGGGATAATAGAGTTGGTTTCATGTTACATTAATAAATGTAGTTGGCTATGATTAAGCTCATAGAATTCTACTGTTGTTCGTACAATTTCTATACAGTGACACTGTTTAATGTACAATTGACTGGAATACAGTCAAGTTGTTAGAAAAGAAGTTTTGAATGCGTTGTTGAGAACTAGATAAAGTTCGAACGATCAACACTTACGAATTGTGTACATTTTATAAGATTAGCTATTAATAGATAACTGAAGAGTAGTTATTAATAGATAACTGCAGAGTAGTTATTAATAGATAACTGCAGAGTAGTTATTAATAGATAACTGCAGAGTAGTTACTGTTTTACTAATTGAATAAAATTATAACTCACCAAACACTATCAATTGACTTTTATCCTCAAAATACCTCTTCGATAGAATCACGGATGAAGTTTTCTCCATTCCATGACAGATTATGACACCAGAATGCTCTACACCCACATTCAACAGCTTGAACCAATGGACAGAGCCATTGGACCCAGATGTGAAGTTTGGTATAGAGTCCCCACCCCATTTCCATTTCACTTTAATGTCAGACAGACAAGTAAACTCAATGCTATCGCCAACACAACCTATTTTCAACTTTGGCTGCAATTTGTCGTGCAAATGGACTGCAAATTAATAATGTGCAAAAATTATTAAATTAATGATGGCTTTAAACTAGTTTTGTAGTCTACGACCACTAGTGTTACATAATTTTTGCTTATAAATACATCTAAGCATTGCTTCAAATACTTCTGGAAATGTAATATTTATTTGCAGTAATGTAGATAAAAAGATTGTGCATGAGTTATCATTACAATTGAACGAGATCATCTGTCACATTGACATTGTCTTTTCATAACCCGCATGCTTTCTAATCTAGTAATAGCTAACACGATGAGCATAATGTTACTTCATCTACAGGATGGTCCCTTACAAAGACACATACATAACTACACTCTTGTGTTAATAGCAAAACCAGTGGTAAGTTGCAATTTTAATACTCCTTTATCTAGTATGTGGATGTAAGTGAAAGTCAATAAAATGTGAATTTCTTGTGTTCTGCAATCCTATGACTTGTTCACTCTTGCAGAATGGAATTATGAAATACACATCAGTTCGAGCTCTAACTCTCCTCCACTACGACTACGAGATTGAACTTGCGCACGATTGCCTCAGGTCTTACTATCACGGAGATCGTCGATGTCTTTGTTTTGACTCAGTATTCAGTTTAATGCATTGTATCATTTTTCTTAGTTACCGTTTTGATTTGTTCTTACTTTTGTGTAACTGTTTCTGTTCTGATCTATCTTTCTATACTATCATCTACTATAATATATTCTATCAATAAAACACAAACTTATTTAACTTGATGAGGTTCAGATACAAGTCTTCTTCTAGACGGACAGTCCTGAACATCATCAATCCATAAGTGTTGTATATGTGTGCGATTGCTGTTGTATCTATCTCTTGTATTGCAAACTGATTAATTTTGCATCATAGTTCTAATTACATGCAACATTTTTGTATGGACACTTACACCATAATTGCTGGATTAATAATATTGCTCCCAGTAAATTCCCACTGCCATTTTATATCCGCCTGTGTCACATACTTGTATTCAGACATTCCTCAGTAATAATTATACAAAACTTCATAATGGTAACTATGGTAAACCAAGGAGACACTCAAAATTATGGCTAGATAAGCACCCTCTTAATCTGGCTTCATCCTCGGGATCAGGACCTCAAATGCATGGCTTAACTATTACTTAAATGTACATTGAGGTTTGGTTCCCTGGGAAAACTGATTTTAAAATTGAAAGATCAATGCAAATTATGTTGGCATTTAGTGCTAAATTTACACTCTCTTCTTGACAAATGACGAATTCTTACCAAATAGCTTAATTAATTAATGGATTCTTGTACCTTGAACGTAGAGAAAGCCTTGTGATACGAATGCCAGTTCCTTACCTGCCCCATGGCAATCATAGAATCCTTGATTCTTGGGCGAGACCCTGTTAATTACCAGTGTACTCTCATTTTCAATGTACGCATTGTTCGGTAATCTGCCATGCAAGAAGTACCATTTCTTCATGTGAGGCTTACAGTTAAATAGTCCACTGCTATTCTCCTTTAGTATCATAGTCCTGGGAACTATTCTCCTTTGATCTGCCACAAACATAATACAATTATAGCTAGTGCTTAATTGTAACTACTATTAATGGGAAATGGATTTCTTTGCAAAATTACTCACAAGTAGTGAGTTTATAGCATATGGAATCCTTTCATCCTGTATTACATTAACAAACGCTCAATGTTACAGCCAACTTTACAAGTTGAGTTACCAACCCTAGTATGGACAATTTCAGTGAAAATATTTTAATGTAGAATAAATCACTTTGAATTTATCAAGGTAATAGCTAGATATTTCACTCTCAGGTTTTATTTCACTCCTAGCTCATGAGAATGAACTAGCCTACTCATGATAGATTTCACCAAGTCACACTTGACTCATGAAATAAGTATTATTCCATGATTAATAACTTCACAATGCTATTTTTAGATACACCACTGTGAAAATATCACATGGTTTTATCACAAGCTACTGTATTGCCTGTAGAGCAAGGTCATAGGTCATAGTAGTTAATAGCAACTGGCTTAGCTTATCAGGTCAAAGCACAGCTACTTAAATATCAGCTGGGGGTATGGGGAGCCCTAATGAACTAACACCAGCTTACAGTAACTACACCATGAGTTAACAACCTTAGTACTTAACTCTCATCAGGCTTCATTTTCACTCCCTTGGTGGCTAAAATTAGCCTGCTCATGAAATATTTCGCCATATCACGCTCTGACTCATGCAATAAGATACAAACACACACACACACACACATTTGATTAATGTGCAATTGGAACAAAATTCTGAGCATTTAGCACATAATTCCTATAAAAGACATCCCTTACCATACACTAGAATAGAAGAATGGGCTCTGAACACTCTTCCCTCTCTGTTAGTTCCTTCACACTCGTAAATTCCCTTGTTAAATAATTGTACTGAGCGTACAAATAGAGTATTGTTGGAAATTTGTCTTATGTTGTTTGCTTTATCTATAGATGGTATGTAAGTCCAATTGACAGATCTGTTGGACTTACAGTATATCAGCATATCATTTCCTACATGAAATAACTTGATCTCAGGAGATACTCTCTTCTGATCTATACATGATATATATTAGGTCTTGAAAATTGTTGATGAAAGATTTTAACAGTTTGCTATTGCAATATACTTCAGCAAGAAACCAATACAAACACATTGCGGATTTGAGAATGAAGTTTTGTTTTAATCCTTCATATTTGAAATCAACAATCTCTCACTTGCCATTTATGCTCAAGAACAGCTGTATATTTGATGAGGTTAATAACTGTGAATTGTGTCCACCAATACCACTAGCTATGTACTTGAGAAAACTCAAATAGTCTTAAATTCTTTATTGCAAGCTAAATATTTGTTATTAAATGTGAGTCTTCAAGAAACCTAAACTTTGCTATCAGCAGCGATATGCACCCAGTGCATCACATAGCCGACATAAAACTAGAATATTCTGCTCAATCCATTGCCAGCTATATGCTATTTCATGTTAATGTGTTAATTCTCCCTAATTTCTCTATCCAGTAAATCAACTACTGCATCAATACCAGTTCAGATCAAATCATTTTAGCCATTATTATGCAGGATGTACTGATGAATAAACAATCAACACTGAAATGTTATAGTAGCTAACCTTTATTTTCTAGACCACGGGATTATTTGTAAAGTACATATTAATATGATAACACAATTACAGGTACCATTCCTATGACGAGACAATGGATAAGCTACAATGCTTCTCTGCTACAGTCACATGTCCACTACACATAATAAAATAAAATAACTCACCAAATACATTGAGAAATGCTGAGCTCAAGGCATAAATCCTGTAGTGGAACAAAGAACCCTGACAATAATAAAAACCTTTCTGCTTCAGCTGCACTGAACGAATGACTAATGTATAATTGTTCTCAAGAAACTCGACATTCTTGAAGTGCGAGTTCTCTTTAAAATACCAATTTGGCACAGTTTTACTGTCACAATTCAATATCACATCGTCACCAACTGCTATGCGAAGTTTTTTTGGACGTATATTATAATATTTTTCTATATATCACAATGATGGCAGTAATTGGTGATACTTACTTCATACACAAAAATGTTTATCTACTGAAGAAACTTTCAGTAAATAGCTGGTCTTACTGGAACAATGGACTAGTCATATTCTGAATCTGTTATTTTGTTTCTCATGGAAGTATTGATTAGTATACAATGCACATTTTATTAATGGACACTTAATTGAATTGCTACAGTTACAATTTGCCATGTATAATGTCATAGAATTATTTAACTAATTAATGCAATAGTTAAAAGATTACACATAATCATTTACAGCAACAATATGTAACCTTCAACTGCTACTAATGTGCAAATAATGAACAATTGTTTAATGTAAACAAAGGAAAGCTGATCAGGCATATCAGCACTACAGAGTTATCTAATGGAACTTACTGTGTTTGTTCACTGGTTATAGCTAGTTGTAAATGTATAATAATTTATTCCACCATAGATATCTTCACAATGATATTTTTAGGTACATGACCCTGAAATAACTCATGATATTTCAAGCTATACTGCAGCAAGCTCATTACCCTTGTAGTTATAGCAACCTGCCAAACTTTTCAATTTTCTAGGGGTTTTTTTTACTACAGCTACCTTCCTTTGGTGTACCCTGCTCTTATCCTGCTCAACAGGGTTAGAGCAGCTGCTAAAATATCAGCTGGGGGTGTGGGGAGCCCCTAGAGAGTATTATGGTCAACTTTTCACCTGGAGTTACCAACAAACTACTTCAGTGAAGGTATCTAGCATGGAATAAACCACTTATTACACTCTTTAGAGTGATATGGCTAGATATTTCACTCCCAGGCTTTATTTTCACTTTCCTCTGGCTCTTGAAAATAAGTTAGCCTGCACATGAAATATTTCTCCTTATTACACTCTGACTCATGTAATAAGTACTATACATATAATAGTATATATTATAGTTACTGTACAAAGCTGCATATACCTCCTACTATTACATATAATTCTTCTGTGAAATTTTCTCCTGTTTCTTCATCAGTTCCTGTGCAGGAGTAAGTTCCATTGTGCCGTGAGTTCACATCATGAAGAGACAGTTTATGGTAAAAATGAATACGTGAATGCTTAGCAAATAGAGGTAGGGATTGCTTGTCTTTCTTCCATATTGGCACTATGCCACTGTAACATGATAATTCAACAGATGTTGATGGATATGCTAATTGTATTCTGGGATATATTCGCTTTCTCCAAGACTCTGAGCTGCCATTGGCTTGTGCTATAGTTACACATAACATACTTTACCTATGTACTGTTATCATTGTATTTCATTTATGTTAACTTTAATATAATACAGTTTTTATGAACTGAAGATTGAAGTATTGACCATACTTTACCTTATCCATCAGTAATGCAAAACTATTTATAAAGTGCTAAGTTATTCGAACATGCTCAATTTTATTTTGTTTAAGCACTTACCTTTTGTCGATGGAGCTATAGTAAATTAGGTGTGTAGAAACAACCCTACCACACCTCATGCAAGTTATCACTCCTAACACATGAAGATCTGAATCTCACAGCTGGGTCTAAACACAGGACTCAGTGGTGACTGGTTCAAAGATTGCTAGTAGTCACCAGTCACACGTTTTTCAGCTACAGGGACACACCTAAACCACTCGTCAAATTAGAAAATGCCACACCCCCATTGTTTATTTGGTCTACAATTCTGAAAACATTGATGAGAATGAATATGAGCTAATACTGCAGTAGAACTTCCGAATAAAGGACAAAATGGGAACACGAGAGAGTTCTGTCCATTGTTGAGAAACTGTCCCTTCTCAGAAACATCACTTTTTTAACTGTTTATCCAATACTCAACTGTGTAAAGTTTTATATCAACAATTGGAGTAAAAAAAGAATTGAGTGAAATACATAACACAAGGTTAAGTTACCTTTCATAGTAATTGAACATAGAGTGTGTGTGTTTTTTTAATCACATAAATTATATGTTTAAGCAATGCAATTTATTTAAGTTCACAATACTGTTTATGTTGTTTTAATTCTATGACTTCTTTTATGTGGACACGATGTACCAAATATGAGGTTTAATTTTCCAATCTATTGCTTCTTTGAAGCTCTTCAACTTTGAAGGAGAAAACAGGGCAGTTTTTATCATCGTCATCATCATCATCTTCTTCTTCTCAACTAGTTGATTAAAAAAGCTTGATTCCCATCCAAGCACACACTGCAAGATCACCAACACCACCCTCACACAGTCATTCACTGGGAAGTTATCATCTACATATATAAGTCAATGCTCTGCAAGTGTTGTGCAGAAAGGGGATTCTTTGCAGTACTTGCTACATTACTCAGTACTCACACTTTATAATACATTGTGCATGCAGAGACTCCAGTAAGAAAAAGAGCTATTGCTTTCTCAGAAGGGACTCTACAAAGCATTTGCCAGGGTTTGTTGAAGACAACGTGAATCCAGGTGTGGGTTACCAGTTAAAAATACACAGTACAGTTGATGAAAGAACTTGTTGATTCACTGCACTATTATAAATTTTGATATGTGTCAATGAATGTCCATTAAGTGAAGCACTTTTTGTATGGTGTAGCAATCATGGGAGTTCTGCTCTGTCCGTTGTCCGGAGTTCGGAAGCTGTCACCTTGGAAGCTCCTAATATAAAATTTGGAATAGGTCCGCTGTAGCGCGGTTGTCCGTTTTTTTTCAGAAGGTCCGTTGAGCGAGGTCCGACAGTATCATATTTTTTTAGTTTGAGTAGATCAAAATGAAATTCTAAGTGGTACAGACTTTAAAAATAGTTCTTTAGTAAAATATCATAGCTGATAACAATTGGAGATTATCAAGTAGGTATCATAAACTGTAGCATAACTCTAACAATCTTTCTTTGTTAATTAATTTAATTCATTGAACAAGCTAATATTGTTACACTTTCATATTAGATAGATAAAACAATTTGCATTAGTGTGACTATAATACTATAATACTGGTGTGCTCACTTACTTTTGCTTAGGACAACAGTTACAAACAGTAGAGCAGTGAAAATTGGCATCCATTTGACAGTAGGTGTTAAGTGTGCGTTGGTAACGTGTTGTGACATTAATTTACTATTTCCAATCTATAAAAGAGGAATAGTTACAGCGTCGTTTATCGGAACTTTCACGTCGTTTCATGCCCCTAAGTCACGTGATAGTTTTATGACATTACCTGGTGGCGTAACCTTCCGCAAGGCAAGCTGATGGCGCAAGGCAAGTTAAACTGCCGCTTGTGTACACATTCTCTGAACCACTTGTCTACCCTCTCTGTCGTTCTAGTACGAGGTGAGATTGAGTAAAAGTTTTAGACACTATAGCTTGACAAATGGAAGACAGCATACTGGTTAGGATATGGTTATAATGACAAGAAAATTTGACAGTGTTGGTAATGGTAAGATATGATGAGATCATAGTGGAGGCCTTCATAATGAAATAGTTCTAAATGAAAGTCCTTTGGCTTGTCCATGTAAAGTAGTTTCTTAAGTGTTCTATCATAGTCACATTAAAGGCTACCTGGAGGTGACAGAGGGAGGTAACGTAGCCATTGGTAGAGGTTTGAATTTTCACGTGAAAGTGTATATATTGGTGCTTGTAAAATTGCGGAGAGCTAATATTTCAATATCAGTTCCCCAGACTCCATCATTAGACATTTCTGTACAATAGTCCATTACGGTGGTTGTGCCATGTTTCTGTTTCTCGTTCATATGGGGCAAGAAAATCTCTGAATTCATACTCATGAAGCCGAACAGGACACATTTGATTGTATAGTGTTTATGTTCTGTTCCAATCAGGCCTTTGCACACAGAACGATAGAGACAATAGCCATCAGATGTGGTGACATTAATCATTCGACCACTGCTTGGTTCCATGGTAGTTGTGTGTGGCTTTGTATTCATATCACCTAGTAAACACACAACACACATACACACTGTAAAAAGTGCATGCTTTAGGCCATCACTTTAGGCCATAATTACAAGGTCTCACCTGTACATGATCTTTTTGATGCTTCCATTAGAACACATACTCGATAAATACATCGTTGTTTTTTTCTTCCTTTGCCTCCAAATTTAGTCTTGTCCTTGCAATTAACGCATGAACCGCAGTCTTCCCTTGTGCATGCAGAGCAAGTCATACAGCCTCTCCTTCTGATGGTTGGAGCTCCATCTGAAGTAATGTTACTTCACTAGTAACATTGTCTGGAAAAAAAAGTCCCCATGTCAGTACATAAAATTACACTTTTCTGTGGATTGCAAATCGAACACATGAATGACAGAACGGATGACTACAATAGTATAACCCTCACGCGCATGCACGCTGAGGGTTAACAAGAGCACCATAGTACGAACCCTCAGCGCTGGTTGTGAACTAAAACTCTTAGCTATCATTAACAAATTATTCAGACAGAAAAACTGCTTTCTGTTCAGGAAATAGTATGCAAAGCTCTTGATTTGCATGACGTAAATTAGAATGCAATTTTCCTTTTGACATTTTTAAGGGGGGGGGGGGGCACTGGGATTTCCCCCCTAAGTGAAATATTCTCCCTTCCTTCCTCAATGAAGACGATTTCTCCTTCCTCTAATCATGCAGGGTTTCATACAGAGGGGGGGACGCCGTGGAATTTTCCCTCCCCAGCAAAAGTTTTCCCCCTCCGGAAAAATATTTTCCCCCTCCAGAGAAAGTTTCCCTCCTCCCTCCCACACACCAACACTAGATTCCCCCTACCCCACTGCCACTCCATCAACAATTTTGTTTTTGAGGGTCAAGTATGATATTTGCCTATTCTCTCAACATTTGCAGTCTCTACTGAAAGTACGAGAGTGATGTTTATATGTGTAAAAGTTTCTAATTATCCCCCTCCAACAAAAAATCCTGTATGAAACCATAATAGACAGCACTTATAACATCCAACAACAATTGATTTTTTCCTGTTATGTTGTTCAGTTTAGGACCCTCAATTCTATCTTCATGAGTTGTGGTGAGCATTTATATCAGAAGTGACCCAGCTTCATATGACCAAAGCAAGCAATATGTTCATGAGCTTTGAGGGAAAATTGCTTTTGAAATTTAATGAGTTTATTAGAACCACAAAATGTTTAACCCAGACTCATAATTTGTGCTAATCAAGTAACCTTTTCTTTATTAGTGTGTGATATACAAGAAAAGATCAAGTCCTGTCCAATACCAATTTCCACCCCCCTAGCAAAACATCCTGTATCAAATCCTGCCTAACGTACTTAATGTTTCTCTTCCTACCTAATTATGTATGCATGTGTTGTTGTTTTTGTTGTACAGTGTAGTCAAATCAATTGCTTGTTCATCCCCACACTTTGTATTTGGCCAGACATGCAACAATCAATACACTCAGTACAGTAAAACGTCCCTTATCCTGGCAGCTTGGGACAGAGGGGTGCCCGTAACTAGGAATTGCCCATATCTCAGAAGCAATACGTTTTTAATTGGAGTGACTTGAAAACTACAAATTATTTGCATCCTCCCACTCTTTTAATTAAAATTTTCTTTGATTTACCTGCCCGGATAATAGGATTGCCTGTATCTTAGATGTCCGAATAAGAAACGTTTTACTGTGTATACATACCTGGAACCAAGTTGCTGCTCTGGTTATTATACTCACTCACTGTTCTTTGAGCTTTCTAGTGAACAAAAAAATAACATTGACATATACATGTAACAGTACTTGTGCTTGCACCTCTACAATCCATACCTTACGGAGACGCTGTGCCCTTTGTCCAACTCTGTTGCAGTACATGTGGGATTGCTTTTTTCTTCCCCATGTGGTGGCAGAGGTATTGCACTGTGACCTTTTTTACTGTAAGGATAAGTTTGCCTTTTTGCGTAGGAGTGGCCTCAAAAGTAATCCATCCTCTTGCGGAAGTTGATCTTTGAAATTGGCCTCTCCTCCAATTTAGTTACTAGATCTGACAGGGAAGCTGTGTGCTCATCTGTACAGTTGTATGTTAGAGAAGCAATTGTTTTCAAAGTAGTTCTGGCCTTCAGTGCAATTTTTTCAGCAGAGTGACGTTTTCGCTAAAAACATATAGTAGAATTAAATACTTAGTAGAATCACTCATAGTAACATGATAGAGGGTGGGGTCACAGCCATGATTCTCTACTCTAGTTCAATAGCTAACTATAGACTAGTGGATTTTATGCCACTTGATTTTATTACTACTACAATATAATGGAGATGCAATGTATAATGCATTATACCATGGTACATCACTTGTAATTGCCGTGTTTGGTCAAAAATTGTGGATTAAATGGGGACATAACCCACACTTTTTGTACTGCGGGACGTATAAGAATGTTGCTACATATGTACGATGCGCATGGTATGAGTCAGCTAAACAACATCGAAGTGTGGGTGATGCGCTCAGTAAACTCACTAGTTTCCGGTTATCCCTCGGCTTTGCCTCGGGGATAACCGAAAAACTCGTGAGTTAAATGAGCGCATAACTCACACTGAGCTATATAGTCTATCTTATACTTATGACACCTTGCCACCATCCTCTCTGGATGATCCTGCAATGTGTCTTCCAGGTTAATGCTGTGCTCTGCTGAACTTTTTTGGGTTCCACTGATATACTCTGCAATAGCTTCACTATCTGCACTGTACGGAGGCATGAGATAATGGTTTGGTAGTTTTTCCCAATTCCAATCAGGAAAATGATAGAATATAGCAAAAAAGTGCTTACATGGGAGATGAAAGGTTAGCCAGTCTCGACATGTACAGTGAGGATCATGGGACTGATCTAGCCTGACAAGTCTGTCAATGCACTTCTAGCGCCTTCACCTTGTCCTAACTGACTATGCAATCATCATGATACACTGTGAATAATGCCATTGTGAACAGTGAAATACAGATAGGTGATTACTAGTACCTTGAAGTATGGTTTGCTTTGTCGTACAACTTAAAACCTAAACAATAACACTTCTCAATCTAGCTTATAGTTGATGTTTATAGGAATTGGAATTGGCACCCATAGTATCTTTATTTACAGCTCAGTTCTCAGTTTGGTAGCAATCCTAACTTCGGTTATCTGAATGAATCAATTATCCAAACTCTATAAATCCAATAGTAGCAAGTGTGAACCTAGAGAACTTCTTGACCACACCTTCTCATTGAGATTTTGATATTATTTGATTATTATTATTTTTTATATGTTACGTAGGTAGGTACGTAGGACCCCTTTTTACGCCCACACCTCTAATTATGTAAAGTAGGTAGCTAAAGTGTTTCTCCTCTATGTCTAATACGTTTACCGAAGTCCCGTCAATTCACTTTGCAATCTCGCTCTCAATTTGTACTTTTTGAGCACACCACCTGGTTATCATTATTATTGGAGAGAAAGAAATGTGCTGAGGGGGGCAAAACTTTGAACTTTGCTTAAGGGGGGGGGGGGTAGAATCCCAGGGTGCCCCCTCCCTCTGTATGCATCACTGTACCATATGTGACCGTCTACAGGAAAACCGGGCACAACGCGGCGTGCGTAAATATCGAGAAAAGATAGATCGATTTCTTTAAAATGTATTGTTTCAAGCCGACGGAAGGGAACGGTTAGGTCTATTATAGTGGGAACGACTTAAGCTATGGCGATAAAACTTGGAGAGCTCAATATCTAGACGCCGACAACTCTGTAAGTTCAAAAAAAAATTTTTTGAAGGGTGCCGCGTTGTGCCCGGTTTTCCTGTAGACAGTCACATATTAAGATTTACCTATTATTCATGAACCACCATGTAATCAAGCCTCCCTCACCTTTGGCATACTTAACCATGTATTCATCAGCCATGTGGAGACTTGTTGATTCTTTTCCCACAGATCTGATGACTGCAGTGTAGCAACAACCTCCTGGTAGTGGTATCAGAAAGTAGACTTTCCTCTGGATCTGCTGATGGAGCCCATGCACAAGCTCAAAGTTGGTTGAGGAGCCAGTCTTGTTCAGCCGAGTTCAGTCCATGTGATCCATCTTTAACCCACCTTTCCCAAGCCTGTTCCCGATGGAAATCACAGGTATGCATTAGTGTTAGGAAAACATGTCTCAATCGTAACGTGTGGTTTTGTAGGTAGCATCCATTAGACTCATGGTATTACCCTACGATACCATCAATTTTTGTTGCCATGGTTCTTGGTGGACCCATAACAATGTTTGGTCATAGCTTTCTGCATCTGATACTGGTGTTGAAGTACTATTGGCCTGAGTGTACTTGTATGGTCTAAAAAAGTACTTGGATTCTGAAGAATCCAAACTTTTTTGCTGTATAATTTTTTCAGCATTTTCTTGGTCAATTATTGAAAGCTGTAATGCTTCTTTAGCCCTAGCTACATGGTTTTTTACATCTATTAGACTAGGGTAGTATGCTCTGTCACTAGGATTTGGGTAAATTTCCAGTACACATGTAATTGTTTACATGATGTCTTAGGAGCCGCTGTATCTCAACTGGTTCAATAGTTCCAATTGAAACATATTCCTGAACTTTTGCTATGAGTTCAGGGTGAATACGTTGAGACAATCCCATTACCCCCTTGGTGGGATGATACTTTGTGATGTGCTTCTTCTGTTGGTAGACTAATGTAATACTTGCGTATTACTTCTGGTACCTCATTTGAGCCTAGATGTTGCTTGAGAGCTTTCAGGCTATTTTCTCGAATATTTCGTACCTTCTTTAGAGACATTTCAGGAAGCACTGTTGATTTGACACTATATTGGGGATAAAGGTTGAACTTGACTATCTCAATGTGGGCTAAACATCCCTTTTTTCTTGTCCCTTGCAAGTATACTCTATCACTGGTGTGAGGCTTTTGCTTGTAACTAGTGATGTGCTTGAGCACAAATGGCAAGCGAGCCTAAAGACTACTATTTTTATATGAATGATTTTGACTTCTAACACTGAAGCTACTGAAAATAAGGTCCAGTTTTAAAATTTTGCATACACGGTAAAGGGATTTCAGTGCCATAGTAACAACTCTCTGCAACTGCTTGAATTGAAGGGAAAAAACAACAACAAAACAATACACGTTATTTAAAAGTTTTCTTTGCGATATTCTTTAGCTAAGTAGTGGTTGTAACACACAATGCTTTGACACAACTGGACATGCACCTACACAGACTTACCTTCGCAGTAGTATAGTGGACAATGTATATTCAAGTAAATACTGTTGCGCACGGCTAGAGCGCATTGACTTACCACCGCCACTAACTCGAATAGAAATGGAAGTCCCTTAAGTTTTCAAGTTTTAACTGCACCCGCAAAAGAATTCAAAACGGTAAACAATTCAATTTCTAGGGTGATACGGGTACTGATCGATAAACCAGAGGATTCTGTTTAGTGCAATTTGGGACGGGGTCGACCACATAACTAACACAAAAACGCGACGGTCAAAGTACAAAATGACATACGTACGTCCAAACATAATTATATACAAATAAATAAACAAACATCCCCGATTTTCAATTGTGTTACCCCTGTAAGTGTCTCGCTCGCTCGCCAATAATAAGAAGTTCCATACTGGCAATAAAGAGTGCGCCTCTTTCCTAAACTGAAGGGCGTGTTATCAAACTCTATTACTTGATTGGCAACCGTGTGCTTCCAATAAAGTTTTGTCTAAGAGTCACACAAAAATGAAATCATAAACATAGGCTCCAACTTTTCCAGAGGAGCTTCAGGGACCATAGCCACACCCACCTCCGAATAGTTAGTCACACCCACACCACACTCACATTTGAAACCACAGTCTGCATTAGGTCTGCATCACATCTGATTATTATGACTGAATATCAAAGAATTTATTATGCTGTAGAGAAATGATTACTTTTTAAATGAATTGTTAGGATGCAGAGCTTGATAATGATGATGATGATGATGATGATTGTTCGTTACTGCAGCTTTCTTACATTTTGAGAGAAGTTCTTCACCTCTCCCCTTAGAACAGGCTATTGCATTGTCCCTGCTGCTACCACCAGTTATAGTGAAATTATTTATAAAAAAAATTCATGCCAATTTATGAGTAATGAATTGCTCCTGCTACTATCTCATTGTCAGTTGTTGCTGTGGTAGTTGCAACAGACAACTTTAAGCTGCTAGCAGGTATAATACCTTTACAACTTCTCCCAATACCAGGGAATTCTTGGAATCAAAACGGCGGCTAGCTTACATACGGTTGGGAGACGACCCTTACCCTACCGCCGTAGAAAAACCCTTTACCTATTATCAGTTAGAGTGGCCTTGAGGGACAATTTAGCTATCTTAGTTATGTTTTTTGTCGACTTTCCTTTCAGATAATTGTTTCTAATCCTCAGACTTTATAATGTTCTTCATTATAAAGTCTGCGAGCATCCTAGTAAGAGCTAATGGGGTAGTAGGTAGTTATTGCGTCCCTGTGGGACATAATGAATGTGTTGTACCTTGAATATACCTCAAATGTCACTTGTATGGTCAACATATCAGCACCCATACCATTATGGATTGACAGACTGATATTTCACTGTATTCAAGGTAGTACCTTATATGTGTGTGTCTTGTCTGTACAGATTCAATCTTACAACCCTGTCATCAAGAAGAGTCTCTTGGGTCTTCGGAAGTTCTTCAACACCACACAGTGGAGTAGGAACAAAAAATATATTGGGAGGCAGACTACTCACCAGGCCACGAACTCTATGAACAAGGACTTCTTTTCTCTCTTCCTTACTGATCTCTTGCATGTATGTTTGTTCTCTTTTCTTTCATGTGTACCTTTCTCTCTTTTTACACTTTTATTTCTAATTAGTCACCTATCACCTTTATAAGTTCTGTCAAATACAAATGCTATTGCTATGTTTTCAGGAATTTGCTCCCTTATTAAAAGTAGGGGTTAGGAATGTTTGATGGATTACTGGGATCAAGTGTAGAATCTGACGGCTTGGGCTGTGGCAATCTAAGTACAGGGCACTCTCTAACAAATCTCTATTAATTGTTCCTTCAAAACAGAGATTGCCAGCCCGAAGACCTAAAGCCCAGCTAGGAACAACACACGCCATTATTATTGTAAACTTTCCAAATGCACTACAAACAATACTATACTTGAAATACTAGCAATTCCGGCCAAATGAGCGTGACATGCAAACTTTACACATGCATTTACTACTAGTCTGGTGCGCGCCATAGGAGGGGTATGAAATGACGTGAAAGTAGCTAGACCCTATGTAAATAGGTGCTAAGATAATGAAGCACTAACCCACTCATTACTACATGGCCTCCGACCACCTAGCCCTTTTTTCCATTTGACACCCTGCTACATTCCTTTAAATTATTAAATAGAAAATGGAAAAAACATCTATGCAACCATTGCACCCATGATAATGACCGTCCCTGACATGTGCCAACTGTTTCCTCTGATGTATAGTTCTAGTAATACTCCTGCAAATGGCCATCTTCTCTCATACAACCACTGCTAGTTTCCTCGAAAAGTTAGCCAGCTGCTCCTTCAGAATTTTGATGCTTTCCAAGTACAACAAACTTCTCCACTGCCAAGTGTCTTTATCACTGCATCCTCCATCCTGACTGCTGCTGCTGTTATCGCTGCCCTAATTCTAAAACTGTGGCCCCGGTCCTCATCATTCTCCTGTTGTTCCACCCAGATAGGAAGGTTGCCCACCACTGCGTACGACTCTGCCTAGACTGACTTCTTCTGGATGTGCTGGTCCACCACAATAGGGTTATGAACCGCTGACAACATATTTAACTTCGCTGCCATGCATGCACAACTCCCATGTCTGAAACTCACTTTAAATCCCTTCTGTCAGTTACCTTAGAATATAGTTCTTATAGTCACCATCGGGGTGGCCTGCCAGGTGTTGTGCCCACTTCTCAGTGTTTAGCAGGGTGACTATCCCCTGCAGTTTTTGGGCAAGCCACCACGGGTCTGATCGGTTTTCTACTGTCCATGGTCCAGGTGCCATAAATATGGACATATTGCTCCCCCTACATACAAGTTCCATTGGCAGCTGAAGCTGATTGACGACCCTTTAAACCTTGGCATTATTGCCCCCTAACTGTTCCCTACGTGTACCTAGTATACCTATTTATTATCGTTATTGATAATATATGTCGTGTGTAGTGTGTACGTTCTTGTCCCCCTTTTGCATCTGCTCATCCCCACCCCCAATCTTTATCAGCAGGTTTGAGCCATCCTTTCTTAGTCAAGCCCCAACTTTGACCTTACCATCCCATTCATCTATTGACTCTAGTGCTACTGAGGATATATTTTACATCACATGTGAATCACCAAGTAGTTCAAATGATCACGACAACCATTTTTACGATTAGCCGGTTCAGCATCCATGCTTAGTGCCTGTGTCTTTCTGAATACTGTCCTTCCCCTTGCATACCACAATGAGAGCAGACATGCTCGAACCAACAGTATGGAGGCGAGCACCGGCTGTCATTACATGCATGGCACGCCCCTTGCCTGCCTGATCATTTCCAGTGGTCACTACTACCCACAGTTCCATTTGGATACATTGATTTCTTTGAGTACTGGTCCTGAATATGGGCCACTGGAACATCTCTTCCTGGGTGTAATGCATGCTCCTCCGTCGGGTGGTCCGAAAGCATACAGGGTGTGCAGCACTGTCCCCGCCCACCGTAGGCTAGGAAAGTTGTTGAGTACAGGCTCCGATTAATTTTGGAAAAAGCAGCTTCTTTTAATAAAGTGATCTGCTGGCGGAAGGCACTGTCGTATAGGAACCACCTCCTTCCGCCGCACTTCCTATGTTCTGAGACCATCATAGCCTGATAGCCGTACATGTGATAGACCACTGCAGCGCATAAGAACTGAAACACTGGAGCCAGCCCTCAAAATCCGGTAACTCTCGCCGGCCCGAGTAGGGAACCTGACTACCTCCATTTTCTGATGCTCTTCTTCTTTCTGCCTCCACATTGTCCCTGAGCAGCTCTGCCACGTCTGTGTATTCCCCTGTGAGTATACATTTCACCAGCTTCGCTGGACTACTGGCAGAGACTCTCCGAACACAGCAGCCGACTGCAATCCACTTCCCTGGCTGTTTCTTGGAGTGCTCCCTGTCCCTCTTGCCGTACTGGATGCTTCCATCTGGCCCCCTGCTGCTATGCTCAAGCCCTCCTGGCATTCTCATCTGCAAATGATGGCAACTGCAATGTTTCCATCTCTGCTGCCAGTAGTTGCTCCCAGCTCACCACCTGTCTAATTGCAGCATATGTCACCAACATGACCCTGTGCTGCTGGACTACGATTGGGCCACTGCCCTCTCCTTGTTCCTAGGCTTATCTGCCCATTTTGGCGGGTCTCCGCCCATTCTCTTACTCTAAACCCCTGCCCTCTCTCACACTATGGGTCCCTTTCAAACTTTGGGTCTTCCTCCTGGCAATAGCCATTGAGACCTTTGGTGTATTTTGGCCTGAAGTCCTTGTGTCTCTAAAGAGGGTCATCACATCAGAGTAGAGACAAGTGAAGTACAGTACACAGAGAGAGAGAGCACAGACTTCCTGCTGCAGTGCTTGCTGTGACAATTAATATACTAGGAAGTAGGAAGATGCTTTGGTATGGGGAGGGGCTCCAGCGCCAGAGCTCCCATTCCTACACCACTGTACTTTTTTTATTTTACTCAAGATCACAAATCTAAAACTAAACATTCACTTTTTTTTTCTTTTTTTTTCCCATTTAGTCATGTAGCACAAACAACTAAACTACCAGTAGAGTGGATGACAAAAACTAAAACTAAAGCAATTTTTATTATAAACAATTCACCTTGAATTATGTCGTTGTTAAGTAAAGAATTTTCATCAAGTAATTATTCTAATTATATAAAATATAGCTATCCTACTGTATTTATACCTAAAAATATGCTATTCTTAAAGTTATTTGGGAAAACTAGCTATCAGTACTAGTTTATTTAATAGTCTCATTATTGAAGAATTTGAGACAACATAAATAGAATTGATAGTATAACTAACTAAATCTTCTACTTGATATTGAAGAAATACTAAAGTTAACTTAATCTTGAGGGAGAATTGGGGGGGGGGGGAATGAAAACTAAGCATTCAACATATTTTTTTTGTATGAACTGAAAGAAAATCTGGAATCTCTAAACCAGTGAAACACACTGATTCTTAGCATCACATATCACCCACATAAAACTAATACAATGAACTTCTGGAATTACCAAAACAACTCTAGTAAAAAACAACATTATTTATTCACGTATTAATTCAATTATTTTCTTCATCTCAAAAAAAAACAAAATTTCAATAGAAAGTGAAATGAATTAAATGCTTTTTCAAAAAGAATTTACATCTCTTCGATTTCATCTCTATTCTGTTTGAATTTGTCACTCCAGTAATGCTGCTATCATGCTTTTCCTAACTGTACACACACACACACACACACACAGAATTACTGGTCTAGATACCAGCCCCACCCTCTGGCTTGTGGAGCAATGCAGGATAGTTAGTAATTTATATATTAGTGCCACAAGTCAAACAATATGATGTAAATCAACATTGTTACTTTCAACATGTTCAAATTGTACAGGATGCTTAAAAGAAAGGAAAATCACAATAATATGAATTCAAGTGGGAGGAGATGGAGACATCACAGGTGAGAGGAAGTTAGGGAGATGTAAGGAAGTCACACAGTTATGAGGAAGTTAGGCAGACACACTAGTATCCATGCCCAGAGTAAGACTGTAGTACTGGTTGAAATCCAGTCTGAAACGAAGAAACTGCAAACTCTGTTCCGAATTCTGTCTCAGGTCCTGCATTAGGTGACCAACATATTCCTGTACACACACGCACACACACGTACTATATATTATAGACCAACAGGCTAACTTCAACAGTTGAAGCATTCATTCTGGGAAGTTCAGCTTTAGAGATCAATAAGTAATAAATACTAATAATAAAATAAACTAGTAGAACCATAAAGATGAAGTACATGTATGTACACTGTATATGAAGATATTGCAACTTACCACAAAACTCTCATGAAGTAGAGTCATGTCTGTAGAGTAGCTGTCAACTTCCTGGACAAACTCCGTCCTTTTCTCTCTCTCAATATCCTCTTCCACTTGAGTCACCGCCCAACCTCCCTGGATACATGTGTATGTGTGCGTGTCAACAAATGCACATGTCACCACATCGACACACGTATAACATTAATATACATACACATGCAAACATTATTTATAATCTTCAATTCTCTTTGAAAAAAGATAATAATTCCACATTGTTGGGAATGCATTGCAAACTGTCCACATGCAGCTCTAGCTGTTGCTTGTCCTATGCACACATGTATGTGTGTGCAATTCACGTACATATAATTCAGGCAGTAGCACAGTGCAGGCTAAGGCAAAGTAAACAATGAAGTGTATGTAATCACATTCACTTTCAAAAAATTCAATATCTTTATACTCCATCTTAAAACCAAGGCACAAATCAGGCCACACTTACATCTCATGCCACACCCTTATCTCACATCGCAGTTAAACCACGCCCCAACCCCCAGTCTACCTGAGCCGCCCTTCTGTCCCTGTCTTCCTCCACTTTCTGTCTCCTGGCGTGCTCTGTTAGCCCCGCCTCCAAAATGTCCGTCTGTTTGTTTTGAAATTGTATGACCAGGTCATAGATGGTCCTCACTTGAGTGAGGAGGGGCTGGGAGGCGGAGTCTAACAGACATTGACTCAACAACTCTTGCAGGAAGTGATCGTGGGCGTGGATCACCTGATCCAGATCTTGAGAGGCATCTAGTTCCAGCAACAATCTAGCCCAGTTACACTCCAACACCTGTGTGCATGTGTGAGAATAAATAATGTTGTTGCTATGCAACTAGTTAAACAGTCCATAGGAATCTTACCAGTATATATACAACTAAAGGGAGTGAGTGTAACAGAAACTTTAAGAACAAAAAAAAAAGTTTTCCCAAAATCTGGTTGCATTCTGTACTATTTTGACTGAATGGCCGACACCGTTAACTAGAACTGTAAAAAAAAACAACAACAAAAAAACAAAAACAAAAAACAAACAAACAAAAAAACAAAAAAAAACAACAACAAAAAACAAAAAAAAAAGGTTAATCTTTTCTGCTGATTTACTAATATTTTCTAGCTAGAAACTCTTCAAAAGCTGCGTACATCAGCAAACTAAGGCATCGTATCACCCGTTAAACGCTACGGGGATTGTGCAATACAACTTGCACAAAAATTTAACTTCAATAAAGCTGCTAATTGAAGTTGTGAGGCGCACATACTATAACCAGGTCCACACTTCCGTAGGTAGGCCCCCGCCAGATCATGCTAGCACTTTTTGTGGAATAATAGACATGTAATAGCATAGTGGAATAATTCTAGAATAATAAGTAAAAAGCCGCTGGATGTGTGTTGACCACTCTGTTATTGTGTATTTCCAAAATGAAAAAAAGAAGAAGAAAGTTTGAAATACTGGGAGAGCTGTCAGCTCAGGGTCAGAGTCAGCAATTCATCTCGAGAATTATGCTAAATGGATTCTCTCTTGAGAAACTCAACATCACACTGCATTAGAATTGACAAAAATGTATATTATATTACTACTGTTTATTATCAGCCAACATCCACATTTTCCCAAAATGTTAGGTAAGTTTTCTCACAATTGAACTTTTTTCAGCTGCAGCAGAGAATGTTTTTTTGTTTTGTTTTTCCATTCTTTGAACATTTTTACGGGAAGTTTAAAGTTTTCACTGAAAAATTAGCTAGCTACATGTATATACAATCCTTCATATGGAGCAATTCAGTAAGAGACCGGGTCAACTCTATACTGCAATTATCACAACTTCACTTATTTCTAATTAGAATAATAAGAGAATAATACACAATGTCTAGGATAATATGCTATTCTTTTGGTATAATAACTCTATACTTTAGAACAAAAAAGAATAATTCTAAAAATGTTGAGCATCATCTGGCAGGCCCTATCCATAGGCCTTCTGCTAGCTACCTTGGACCTCCAGCAGTAAATACTCTAAGCCTGTGAAGGCCCTAACATTGTGAAAACATCGATACTATGTGCATGTGGTGGTTGAACTTGTAATTCTCTCTGAATCAACATAGAATTGGACGACTTCAAATTTTGCACTAAATGCTCTCTGCCTGATGGGAGCCTTATATGGGATAAATGATTTTTTATATTTATGTATGTAGCAACTGCTACTTCTATTATATGACATAAGAGATGAAGAAAGTAAGGAGAACAAGGAATCAGTGATACTAGAAGTGTGTGTGTGTGTATGTGTGTGTGTACATATGTGTGTGTGTATGTCCTACTGTATGACTGCTTCCTCTACACACCAGATGTGACTCACTTCAAAATTGATGTAATACTGGAGTTGATTGATGAAGTGTATCATAGTGGACAGGAGGAGGTGTGTCTGGTGCAGTACACGACCCATCTCTAACACACACACACACACACACACACACACACAAAAGAAAAGACAGAACTTAAAAAAAGAAGAAGAGAGAAACACTGATATAATCGATTCAGCTGATAATGACTGAATCAACTGAAATGCTATAAACACAGCTTACAATACCCTATTACCATTGTCTGGAAGGCCACGCCTCTTAGTTATGAGATCCAAATAACCCCTCCCTCCTCCTTTCAGGTAAACAGAGACACATTAAAACTTTCACCTACAGTAAATCTACCACAACCAGTTCAGCCTGGTTACATGAGATACATTCCATCAGAGAGATAAACTACAGCAGACGGTCCTGCCATTTTAGGCCATATGAAGACTAGCCACACCCACCCAGATACTCCCTGTGTCTAGCCACACCTTACCTTTCAGGGAATAGAGGACTCTGGCCGAGCTAGTCTGTTGTCTCCACATAGCAGCCAGACAATACTCCATCCTCTTACTCCTCCATAGGAAGTTAAACACTTGCAGATAATGCACCATCGCTTCATTATTCACCACCTACACACACACACACACACACACACACACACACCACACGATACACACACACACACACACCACATGATACACACACATTCCCATGTATATAATATTTATGGGTGTGAAAATAATATAATATAATCTTCTAAAAAAAATCCAATAGTACAACAAAGATGCTTCGAATAATTGTACTGTGATAAAAGGAAAATAAAATAAATAAATAAATAGTGTAAATACGCGTGTGCGTATGTCTCCCTGTTAAGTTATGAGTGTTGATTGCATCAGAAATTCCACCAGCCATGCCTCCTGTAGTTCTGCTGGAGATTATCATATTAGGTTCCCACAAAAAATGTTGTATATATGCTTCACAGAAAAATATTTTCAATGGAACACATGGCTGTTGTTGTTGTTGCTGTTGTTGTTGTTGTTGTTGTTGTTGTTACAATTTCATTATTGCTAACTCGGAACAAAAATACTCCCAATACATATGCACATTGTATTTCACAAACGCCTCCAGCCCCACCCACCTCCCGCCCACTCACAGTGCTGATGGCCCCGTCCACATGGTAGTGTAGAGAGTAAACGTCCCATCCTACGTCTCCCGGACTCAAGTCCAACTTCCTCACATCCAGACACTTGAGAGACTCCGCCCAGTCGTACTGAGCATTAGTAGCACGCACCGCAGACTCCAGGATGCTGAGGAGGTTGTGCTGGTACATGACCGATGCTGGCTGGTCTAAATAACTCCTGCAAACACACAACCATCAGCTGCACTGAGCATGCCCACTAGTGCAAACACACAACCATCAGCTGCACTGAGCATGCCCACTAGTACTATGAAATACGGAAAACTTTAAGGTTATGGTGTTGGAGCTCTGACTCGTGTAATGTTCTGCCATTAAATGAATTTTTTTTTCCTGCTACTTCCTATAAAATAAAAATAGACGTATGAATCTCACTTCACACTACTCACATGTACATCGTATGAGAGCATGGATACTCTAAAACTGATGGAGAACAAGAATCAATTCTATGGGTTTCAATAAATTACTTTCACAAAAAGCACAACTGTTTAGATTTATGAGTGGATGTGTTAATGATGTGCTAGTAGTTTTATGCTCAAGTTCTTTTCGTTTGCAGATGTACCTGAATCACATGACCTAAGTGTCACCCCATGTCTGACAGGGTTAAAGGTCAATATTAGAATGCTTAAATAACCACACCCACTCACACCATGAGGTCCATCAGGTGGTTGATGAAGTCTCCCTGCCCTAGCAACAAATAGCGACGCAAGGCCTGCATACATACACACATACATACGGTACATACTTATATATAAACACTGTCAGGTTTAGCCCACAGAGGATGGAAAGATGGAGATAAAGGATCATGTGTTTTAATGTGTGTGTTTGTGTATCTGCTAGCTATTCGAGTACTGTATTGTGTAGGCAAGCTCATAAGTGGTGAGTTTATATATATACTCTGGCTGTAGGTCCTTATCTCTACATGCCCACGTGTGTCTACGTGTGTCTAGATGTGTCTAGATGTGTCTACATGTGTCTAGATGTGTCTACATATGTCTACATGTGTCTACATGTGTATAGATGTGTCTACATGTGTCTAGATGTGTCTACATGTGTCTACATGTATATAGATGTGTCTACATGTGTCTAGATGTGTCTACATGTGTCTACGTGTGTCTAGATGTGTCTAGATGTGTCTACATATGTCTACATGTGTCTACATGTGTATAAATGTGTCTAGATGTGTCTAGATGTGTCTACGTGTGTCTACATGTGTCTAGATGTGTCTACATGTGTCTAGATGTGTCTAGATGTGTCTACATGTGTCTACGTGTGTCTACGTGTGTCTAGATGTGTCTACATGTGTCTAGATGTGTCTACATGTGTCTACATGTGTATAGATGTGTCTACATGTGTCTAGATGTGTCTACGTGTGTCTACGTGTGTCTAGATGTGTCTAGATGTGTCTACATATGTCTACATGTGTCTACATGTGTATAAATGTGTCTACATGTGTCCAGATGTGTCTAGATGTGTCTACATGTGTCTAGATGTGTCTACATGTGTCTAGATGTGTCTAGATGTGTCTACATGTGTCTACGTGTGTCTACGTGTGTCTAGATGTGTCTAGATGTGTCTAGATGTGTCTACATGTGTCTACATGTGTATAAATGTGTCTACATGTGTCTAGATGTGTCTACATGTGTCTACATGTGTCTAGATGTGTCTACATGTATATAGATGTGTCTACATGTGTCTAGATGTGTCTACGTGTGTCTAGATGTGTCTAGATGTGTCTACATATGTCTACATGTGTCTACATGTGTATAAATGTGTCTACATGTGTCTAGATGTGTCTAGATGTGTCTATATGTGTCTACGTGTGTCTATGTGTGTCTACATGTGTCTAGATGTGTCTAGATGTGTCTACATGTGTCTAGATGTGTCTACATGTGTCTAGATGTGTCTACGTGTGTCTATGTGTGTCTACATGTGTCTACATGTGTCTAGATGTGTCTAGATGTGTCTAGATGTGTCTAGATGTGTCTACATGTGTCTACATGTGTCTAGATGTGTCTATATGTGTCTACGTGTGTCTATGTGTGTCTACATGTGTCTAGATGTGTCTAGATGTGTCTACATGTGTCTAGATGTGTCTACATGTGTCTAGATGTGTCTACGTGTGTCTACGTGTGTCTACATGTGTCTACATGTGTCTAGATGTGTCTAGATGTGTCTAGATGTGTCTAGATGTGTCTACATGTGTCTACATGTGTCTAGATGTGTCTAGATGTGTCTACATGTGTCTACGTGTGTCTACGTGTGTCTAGATGTGTCTAGATGTGTCTAGATGTGTCTACATGTGTCTAGATGTGTCTACATGTGTCTACATGTGTCTACATGTGTATAGATGTGTCTACATGTGTATAGATGTGTCTACATGTGTCTAGATGTGTCTACATGTGTCTACATGTGTCTAGATGTGTCTACATGTATATAGATGTGTCTACATGTGTCTAGATGTGTCTACATGTGTCTACGTGTGTCTACGTGTGTCTAGATGTGTCTAGATGTGTCTACATATGTCTACATGTGTCTACATGTGTATAAATGTGTCTAGATGTGTCTAGATGTGTCTATATGTGTCTACGTGTGTCTATGTGTGTCTACATGTGTCTAGATGTGTCTAGATGTGTCTACATGTGTCTAGATGTGTCTACATGTGTCTAGATGTGTCTATATGTGTATACGTGTGTCTATGTGTGTCTACATGTGTCTACATGTGTCTAGATGTGTCTAGATGTGTCTAGATGTGTCTAGATGTGTCTACGTGTGTCTACATGTGTGTGTCTGTATGCGCACACGTACCTTGAGGTGCTCCATGAGATGGTATTTGTTGTACATGACTTGCAGCAAATGATGACTCGTCTCTTTATAACTGTACTCTACCAGAGTCTACACACACACACACACACACACACACACACACACACTAATAGGCTCGAGAAAGATGTGTATGTGTATGTGTGTATTTATGTATGTGTGTATGTAGTACCTTGAGTACTGGTCCAGTGCGCACAGTGAAGGGGTCACAGTCCTTATAGCTGGGGGCGTGGCTACTGAGATCAGAGTAGAGCTGCTGTTGGGCTTTGGATCCCAGAGGGGTGTGGTCATCGCAAAGTTGCCGTAAAAAGTTAATAGACTTGCCGATAGTCAGGATCTACGCACACACACACAAACATGTCAAGTTCATTGAACTATAATGAAGGAGGCGTGGCATAGCTAACCTCACGAATCCCTAGCAACACAACAGGAGGGACACACAGTATCACTCTCTCCCTCACACAGACGATACAAAACCTACAACAGCTAATGGACATACGTGTGTATGTCTGGATGATTCAGACTCGTCTGGACCACCCTTTACCCAATAATACAATATGCTAGCAGTGAACATCCTGGCCCGACCAATGACATTGTTTAATATACCCTGCTAGCAGGTAGACTACAGTGCATTGTAGTACATGGGTTCAAGCACTTAGTGCTTGTGTACTTTAAGCACTTTCTTTAAAGTGCTTGAGAGTGTTTCCATGGTAAATGTAACACTAGTGATTGTGCTTGCATTCAAGCCCATAAGTTCAAAGTGCTTAATAAGCACCTTTTTAAGCACTTTCAATGAAAGTGATAACAATGTGAATTGCTCATTTAGCACGTCACAGTGTGGAAGATATTCAATACCTCTACCGGTTGTGCTTAACGCTTAAGCACAATTTAAAGTACTTAAAGTTCAAGCTCTGTGGAAGTGTTTGCTACACAACTGGGACAGATCACTGAAGTACAAAACTTTCATGGATAGTGGTTGGGTAAAGGGTCTCTCTACACCACACTTTACTCGATAATACCAGCTACAAATAATATATAGAAAAACAAACAACAAGATATCACAACAAAACAACAATGATAAACAACCAACCTTGTATTAAATAACACACACTCCATAACACAATGATAACAATAATCTACAGATCTATTTTGCTAAAGTGACTATCCAGGGAGAGAGAGAGAGCTTTACGCTATCTATGAGCAATGTGTGTATGTGTGTATGTATGTACCTTCTGAGCTAACACCGGACTGATGAATTTAGGTAGCATTGGAGTTCTGATGCTGTACTTTGACCTCCATAGCTTATCGGGCTTTGAAGATTCATCACAGCTGATGAAGAACTCCAAGTAAGTATCACAGAGTTCCCCCTCGTACACCCAGCTGTGTAGCACGCGCTCTAGAGGATCGTACACCTGCACGCCACACAATCACGGTTAATTCATTACATTCACTGAGACACACACATTCACACTATTACATAGACAATGAACACGTAACAGGGTCTAATACAGAAGAGGAACACACAAACACACATACATACACGCTTGTTTCCAATCCTATGTCTCTCTCCCTGTATATACCTGTGTTAGAATGTGCAGACAGAGAGACCTGATGGCTGGATCTCCATTCTGACTGTACTCATACAGACCGGACACCAGGGCCCCTCCCTTCAGGTCTACACATGCACACACATACACACAAACAAACAAACACAAAATCAGATGTAAACAAAACAACATGCATACAAACACACATACATACCACTTCTGTACATGCCCCAGCCTCTAACTTCTATCTTAACAACACTGACACTAAACCTCAATGAACTCAATTCTCACAGAATGCAATACCCAAACCAGCACTATAGTATGTCCAAGTTGAGTTGGCGCGGTAAAAACCGTTAATAACTTTTGAACGGAAGTAGCTACGCTTCCGGGGTTTGTACCATTCAAAAGCTCGTGCCGAAGCGGTCCAGAAAATTCCCTTTAAAAACTTCTGAGCCAGCGGGAAAGTGCAGTTTCAAAACTCAATAGAAAAGTCTATGGGAATAAATAAAACCACACGTTTCCTGCGCTACACGCGGCGGGATTTAGTCACGCGCTCAAACTGGGCCAAACACGTGCGCAGTACCTCAGAGACAATTGTAAACAAAAAGCAGTCGTAAGTTTGGTGACTTCGTTTCTACCCTTCTGCTTGACATTCTGGTTCATTTTAGGCTCAGGACTTTGTTGCTATTCAAGGCTACTTAACAAGAGCAAGCTACAATGTGAGGTAGGTTTGTATCACGGGTTGCTTGTCCACTCAGATTTTCTTACCTGTTTAAATAGGGCCTATTTATTTAGAAACTCAACCAATTTACTTTGCTGACCAAGATAATAAGATATACAATTCATCATAGACTCTACATGCCACTATTTATGCTTTAGCTGTCCATTACTCCTCATGTCTATATAGGTACAGTTCTCTATGGTTATGGTGATGCTATTTACCACCCTCCAAATTCAACTGCTGCTTGTATCTGCCACAATTTCATGTCATCATAAAATTATATAATATATATATTGTACATGTCATTATAAATTATGGTAATTGTCATTTTTTTTTGTATAATTTAAAAAAAGTTGAAATTTAACAAGTAGATATAAAATATAGTAAAATCATGATATGAATGATTCAGTGTGAAGGACAATGTAATACTGGAATGTGTGTGGCCATAGCTAAAGTGTAGGTGATGTGCTGGATTCTTCACATTACTGTTGAGTACTTCAGAAATTCGTCACACCAAGAAATAAAAATAGAGTTTAAATACATGCTTAAGCACACAACAATCAGACTTACTTGAGGAGGCATTCAGCCGCGGTCCTGTGCTTCTTTCCTCTAAGCTTTGTAGCTCCAGATAACCCTCCGCAACCTTCAACCAGTTTTAGCGCACAACTAGAAGCTCGTACAAACTATAAACTACGAGTGATTAGTTATAACTGGGCATATATTGGATACAGCCTCGGAAGAAACTGCTTTAGCTTCTTTTTCATTTCAACAAGTAAACTTACGGTAATAGTGCGCACCTTGGACCCGCCCCGTTTTTACTGTGGGCGTCGACGTTTTCGCGCGTTTGAGCTACTACTGTCATGTGACCTTAATTGGTCTCCGGTTTCGTCAAGTGCATTCCTCTTTTGCCACATTTGTGGTCGCGCCAACTCAACGTGGACATACTATAGTAAGTATGCACACATACGTACATATACATGTAGTTACTAAGCAACCAGTTGTACCCTGCACTCACGCTTGCACATCTCTGCCAGGACAGCTAGCATGCGGAGTCTGTGCTTGGGATCTTCTGTCCATACACACAACCGCTGCAGAGTCAAGCCCCGCCCACCGCTATCCAATGATTGCTGTAACTATGGATACACAAACAATACACACACACACACACAAGACACAACCACACAAACAAATAAAAACTTTATCTGACTCCCCCCCCCCCCCCCCCTCCCCCCCCCCCCCCCCCTCCCTCTCTCCAGAGGCTGTACAGCTAATTTGGGTTCATTTGACAATATGACTATAGTACACACCCATTTAAGTGGGTGGGGCCTTTCAGGAATACTAATGGATAGTTGCTGACAAGGCTGGTCTACTATGCTTATCAATTTCAAAATAAAATTTTTAAATCAGGTGTAACGGAGTTAGACCAAGTTAATTATGAGGACAAGACCGGGAGATTAGGAAAAGGGGGGTTAAGGAAGCAGCACAAAGATTGGTGGGAAAGGTACATGCGTGGTGACAGATAGTCAGGGAACACAGACTTGAGCCAGCAAGACAACCAGCAGCGAGTGAGAGAGCAAAGACAGGCTGGGCGGAGTTGCGGACTGAGTCTTCGGCAGTCCCCAGTGGAGGAGCGGCGCCTACGGTGGCGGCAGTTCATCTAGACCCAAAGACGCTGGAGGCCATTATAGCTGGGGTGTCGGCTCAGCTGCAGGGATCGGGGGCACTAGGCGAGACGTTTAGCTCCAGGAGCGGAGGACCGTCGGCCGAGAGGGAGCGGCGACCACGGGAGCATCCTGAGGACAGGCGAGGTGTGGAGGCTCCAGTCACCTCAGGAGGTGGGCAAAAATTAGAAGAGTTTAGGGTAGGAGAGAACAATTGGGGGACTGGTAGCGGGGATCAAGCATAAGTCTCAGTAAAGGGATAGGGAGATTACGTAAGGAAATGAGGAGGTAATTGTACAGGTATGACCTGGGTTAGTGGGAAACCGAGAGTTTATGGTTAGTATTAGGGTATAAATAGTATGTGGCAAACTGTGAAAGATAGAGGTGGTGCGAGGTAGACCATAGAAGGTAAGGGTGAACTTTGAATGTGATAGATGGTGGAAGATACAGGTGGTCTGTGGTACAATGTGGAATGTATAGGTACGGTCACAGCGAAATGTACAGGTAATCAGTGGGAGACGGTGGAAGGTATAGACTTCAGTGTGTGTAGGGGTCGTCGGTAGTCCATGGAAGGTACAGTTGGTCTGTGGCAGACCGTGGAGTGTACAGAAGGTCCGTGGCGTACCATGGGATGGACAGGTGATCGGTGGTAGATTGTAGAAGGTACAGGTAGACTGTGAATTGTAAAGGTAGTCTGTGGTATACCTTGGAATGTTTAAGTGGTCCGTGTCCATGGAGGGGACAGGTGGTCTGTGATAGACCGTGGAATGGACAGGGAGTCTGTGATAGACCGTGGGAGGTACAGGTGGTCTGTGATAGACCGTGGGAGGTACAGGTGGTCTGTGATAGACCGTGGAATGTATAGGTAGTCTGTGGTAGACCGTGGGAGGTACAGGTGGTCTGTGATAGACCGTGGAATGAACAGGGAGTCTGTGATAGATCGTGGAATGGACAGGGAGTCTGTGATAGACCGTGGGAGGTACAGGTGGTCTGTGATAGACCGTGGGAGGTATTGGTGGTCTGTGATAGACCGTGGGAGGTACAGGTGGTCTGTGGTAGACCGTGGAATGGACAGGGAGTCTGTGATAGACCGTGGAATGGACAGGGAGTCTGTGATAGACCGTGGGAGGTACAGGTGGTCTGTGATAGACCATGGAATGTATAGGTAGTCTGTGGTAGACCGTGGGAGGTACAGGTGGTCTGTGATAGACAGTGGAATGGAAACAAAAAAAGCAGGAGTCTGTGATAGAACCCGTGGTGGTACAGGTGGTCGTGAAGACCTGGGAGTTACAGGTGTGTCTGTGATAGTACCGTGGAATGTCTAGGTAGTCTGTGGTATACCGTGGGAGGTACATGTGTCTTTGGTAGACCGGGGAATGACAATGGAAGTCTGTGATAGACGAACCGTAAGGGGCTGTACAAAATAATCATAAGGTACTGTGAATAGACCAGATAAGGGAAAGGTACAGGTGGTCTGTGATAGACCGTGGAATGTATAGGTAGTCTGTGGTAGACCGTGGGAGGTACAGGTGGTCTGTGATAGACCGTGGGAGGTACAGGTGGTCTGTGATAGACCGTGGAATGTATAGGTAGTCTGTGGTAGACCGTGGGAGGTACAGGTGGTCTGTGATAGACCGTGGAATGAACAGGGAGTCTGTGATAGACCGTGGGAGGTACAGGGGTCTGTGATAGACCGTGTGAGGTACAGTGTCTGTGATAGACCAGTGGAAGTATGGTAGTCTGTGGTAAGACCGTGGGAGGTACAGGTTGGTCTGTGATAGACCGTGGAATGAAACAGGGAGTCTGTGATAGACCGTGGAATGGACAGGGAGTCTGTGATAGACCGTGGGAGGTACAGGTGGTCTGTGATAGACCGTGGAATGAACAGGGAGTCTGTGATAGACCGTGGAATGGACAGGGAGTCTGTGATAGACCGTGGGAGGTATTGGTGGTCTGTGATAGACCGTGGGAGGTACAGGTGGTCTGTGGTAGACCGTGGAATGGACAGGGAGTCTGTGATAGACCGTGGAATGGACAGGGAGTCTGTGATAGACCGTGGGAGGTACAGGTGGTCTGTGATAGACCGTGGGAGGTACAGGTGGTCTGTGATAGACCGTGGAATGTATAGGTAGTCTGTGGTAGACCGTGGGAGGTACAGGTGGTCTGTGATAGACCGTGGAATGAACAGGGAGTCTGTGATAGACCGTGGAATGGACAGGGAGTCTGTGATAGTCCGTGGGAGGTACAGGTGGTCTGTGATAGACCTTGGGAGGTATTGGTGGTCTGTGATAGACCGTGGGAGGTACAGGTGGTCTGTGGTAGACCGTGGAATGGACAGGGAGTCTGTGATAGACCGTGGGAGGTACAGGTGGTCTGTGATAGACTGTGGGAGGTACAGGTGGTCTGTGATAGACCGTGGAATGTATAGGTAGTCTGTGGTAGACCGTGGGAGGTACAGGTGATCTGTGATAGACCGTGGAATGAACAGGGAGTCTGTGATAGACCGTGGAATGGACAGGGAGTCTGTGATAGACCGTGGGAGGTACAGGTGGTCTGTGATAGACCTTGGGAGGTATTGGTGGACTGTGATAGACCATGGGAGGTACAGGTGGTCTGTGGTAGACCATGGAATGGACAGGGAGTCTGTGATAGACCGTGGGAGGTACAGGTGGTCTGTGATAGACCGTGGAATGGACAGGGAGTCTGTGATAGACCGTGGGAGGTACAGGTGGTCTGTGATAGACCGTGGAATGTATAGGTAGTCTGTGGTAGACCGTGGGAGGTACAGGTGGTCTGTGATAGACCGTGGAATGAACAGGGAGTCTGTGATAGACCGTGGAATGGACAGGGAGTCTGTGATAGACCGTGGGAGGTACAGGTGGTCTGTGATAGACCGTGGGAGGTACAGGTGGTCTGTGATAGACCGTGGAATGGACAGGTGGTCTGTGATAGACCGTGGAATGTATAGGTAGTCTGTGGTAGACCGTGGGAGGTACAGGTGGTCTGTGATAGACCGTGGAATGTATAGGTAGTCTGTGGTAGACCGTGGGAGGTACAGGTGGTCTGTGATAGACCGTGGAATGAACAGGGAGTCTGTGATAGACCGTGGAATGGACAGGGAGTCTGTGATAGACCGTGGAATGGACAGGGAGTCTGTGATAGACCCTGGGAGGTACAGGTGGTCTGTGATAGACCGTGGAATGGACAGGGAGTCTGTGATAGACCGTGGGAGGTACAGGTGGTCTGTGATAGACCGTGATATATATGTATATATATATAGGCGGTCTGTGTCCATGAGGAGTGGATAGGTGGTCTGTGGTAGACCGTAAATGATACAGGTGGTTGGTGGTAGAATATGGGAGGTGAAGGTAACTTAGGGCAGACCGTGGAATATACAAGTGGTCTGTGGCTGACTACAGTATGTGGTGGGGTCAGTGGTAAACCGTGGACATGTACATATGGGTGCCTTGGGATGTATAGGGGTGTGTAAAGCAATGCTGGTTGGTTATAGAATGGCTGGTACCCGGGGTAAGCCACGGGTTGGGTTGGTGATGCATGAGAACCAGGGATGGATCAATTGGTGGTAGATTGTGTAGTGGGCGTGTGGCCCAAGTAAAGGTGTGCAAGGCATTTGATATGAATATAGCAGTTGACAGCAGTCCAAATGAGTGAACACCGGATTTGCTAGCTGGTTGACGGTCCCTGGTTTTTTCTTTGTGACAGGGTCGTTGGGATGTGAGGCCAATTCACGAGAAGTGGAAATACTTCCAACCTTCCCCAGCCAGAGGGAGGAGAGTACGGCAGGAGACCCAGGGGTGGTAAAACCCAGTCCGAGTAAAGACGAAGCCCTGGAGGATGCAGAAGGCCCGTTCATCCTCAGTGAGGCTTTGCCAGTGATCCCGGCGAAACTTGTGCGCCGTATCCTGCGCCCAGAGTACGTAGACATGGCCGAGTTGTTGAAAGACAACATGGAAGCGGAGCGCAGGAAGCTGGTGGCTGAGGCGGGGACTCACTTTACTCGCCGGGAAGTCCCCGACATTCTTAGTTGGATCCAGTGCTTCAATATGTACACGGCAGTGGTGGTTTCAAAATACCCTGGAAAAACGAAGGAGATGCTGGCCTATCAGGCGCTCATTGTTGGCGAGTCTAGAAGGGGTGGGCGAGGATGGCGACTCTATGATGCAGCCTTCCGACAGCAGATAAGATCGTTGGAGTCCGTGAACTATGCCAGGATCAACCAGTCACTGTACTCTACTACGATCCTGGCATTTAGTGGGGGAAGGCAAACGTTTTGTGCAGTGTGCATGCAGTCAGACCACACCCAGGAGGAATGTGGCCTTCAGGCTAGCATGAACAGGCAGCCCACCCAGATACTAGGGGCGTATCCGGGAAGCGAGGGTGAACACTACACTCATACTTGTTGCAGGAGGGGCTCAGTATCGGTACACCAGAGACCTGGCCATCCTGGACAGCAGAAGACCCTCCCAAGCACCACAACTTACACAGTGGTTGACTAATGTGGTAACGCCATTGATATTAGCGGAGGCACAGGCAGCTACAACACCATCCAGATGCCAAGTACAGGAGGTACATCCTGGACGGGATCCAGCAAGGTTTCCGCATTGGGTTGAGATACGGTGGCCACTCCTGCCAGGCTGCCAAGAAGAATATGAGGTCAGCCTTGGACAATACTGAGGTGGTGGATCAGTACCTTGCAAAGGAGGTAGGGCTCAAGAGGGTGGTGGGCCCGATTGCGACCTCAATGCTCCCAGAGGCTATGATCAGCAGTTTTGGGGTCATCCCCAAACCCCACCAGCCGGGCAAGTACAGGCTCATATTGGACCTCTCAAGACCGAAGGGTAGTTCAGTGAATGATGGTATTGAGCAGGAGGTGTGTTCGCTGAGCTATGCAGCAGTGGACCGGGCAGTACGCATCATTATGTTGAAAGGGAAGCAGACACAGACATAGAGAGTGCGTATCGCTCAATTCCTGTGCATCCGGAGGATAGACTGTTATTGGGGATGAAGTGGAGGGGATTCCTGTATGTTGATGCAACGCTGCCATTTGGGCTGAGGTCTGCGCCAAAAATCTTCAATGCAGTAGCCGATGCAGTTGAATGGATGATGAAAAAGCAAGGTATCAGAAATTCGTTGCACTACTTGGATGAGTTTATCGTATTTGGAAGCTCAGGTGAAACGGAATGCCAAGTGGCGCTAGACAAAGCTCTCCAACTATGCCATAGCCTGGGAGTACTAATAGCGGGACATAAGACAGAAGGCCCCGCTACCACCCTAACATTTCTGGGCATCGAACTGGACTCGGTGGTCATGGAAATCAGGCTACCAAAGGAGAAGCTGCGGCGCCTGAAAGAGGAGATTACTAGGTGGAAAAACCTGAAGTCATGCACCAAGAAAGAGTTGTTGTCACTGGTGGGTCAATTGCAACATGCTGCTGTGTGGTAAAGCCAGGCAGAACATTCCTTAGGAGGATGATATCCCCATCAACGTCAGTGAGGGAACTGCCCTACAGGGTCCGGCTGAACAAGGAATTCAGATCGGATCTGGAGTGGTGGGCATGCTTCCTCCCGACGTGGAACGGGGTGGGGATGATGTCAGGGGTTTCACCCTCAGAAGTAGCAGGCGTGATAACCTCGGATGCATCAGGCTCATGGGGGTGTGGCGCATTCTCATCCGAGGGTAACTGGTTTCAGTTGAAACTGCCAGAATGATGATACACATAACAGTGAAGGAGTTGTTGCCGGGGTTGCGGTGTGGGGTGATGAGGCGGTAGTGGCAGTACTAAGGTCAGGCAGTACTAAGGACGAGAGGCTGATGCACCTGATGAGATGTTTGTTTTTTATGTTGGCCCACTACAACATGTCAATCATTGGACAACACATCCCAGGGGCGGAGAACAGGGCAGCGGATGCGTTGTCCCGGAATGACGTCAATCTGTTTTTCTCACAGGTGCCATCTGCCAAGAGAGAACCATCTGTCATCCCTCCAGAGCTTCTTCAGCTGCTGGTGTTTGGTCAGTGCGATTGGGTGTCGGAGAACTGGACAGCCTTGTGGAGGAGCTTTATTGCGAAGGGTCTAGCGGGATCAACACAGCGGGTGTACCGCTGTGGCCAGAGGAAGTTTGTGGGATTTTGTGGAGCAGGTGGATTCCGGCATCTGAGTCAACCCTATGCAAATTTGTAGCCTACTTGACGGAAGCAGGACTGAAGCACCGCACCACAAAAGTCTATCTCTCAGCAGTACGCCATCTTCATATTGCAGAGGGAGAGCGGGATCTGTTTACTGCTGGACTTCCAAGGCTCCAGTATGTATTGCAGGGAGTCAAAAGGGTGGAGGCAGAGAAGGGAGAGGGTAAACGGGAGAGGGTACCTATGTCTCCTGACATCCTCAGAAAGGTGAAGACTGTGTGGGAGGCTGAGTCAACACCTGCTGCCACAATGCTGTGGGCGGCGTGCTGTTTGGGTTTCTTTGGTTTCCTGAGGTCAGGAGAAATGACCGTTCCCACTGAAAGTGAGTATGACCCTGGAGCTCACCTGTCAGTGAAGGACATAGCGGTGGATGACCCAGTTCAGCCAAAAGTAGTTAGGGTTTTTATCAAACAATCGAAGACGGACCCTTTTCGAAAGGGTATACATCTCTTCCTCGGGAGAACGCAATCAGACATTTACCCAGTGAAGGCCCTGGTCAACTACCTGGTAGCGCGAGGCCAGAAGGATGGACCACTATTTGTGTTTTCCAATGGCGATTTCCTGACGCGGCAACGGTTGGTTTCAGTTGTGAGGGAGGCAATAAAGAAGGCAGGTCTGGACCCAACCAAATACTGTGGCCACAGTTTTGGTATTGGGGCAGCGACAGCAGCAGCCTGGAATGGGCTAGAGGACTCGGTTATAAAGACACTGGGAAGGTGGCGTAGCTTGGCTTATCTGGACTATGTGCCAATTCCCAGAGATCAGCTAGCTGGCTACTCTCAAGTGTTATGTTCCTAACATGTGGTGATGCCCCAGGAAGGGTCGCTGGACTTAGTAGTTACTATCTTGACTCATAGTGTGGTGATTCATGTATGTACGTTCTCAGCATAATGTTTGATAAGATCCTAACTCTGTTGATGGCAATGACAATAGGCGTACCAAATCAGGTCTAGGGCTTAATATTAATCTGTAATGAGTTCTAGGAGAGATGGGAGGTGGGGTAGGATTGATAGGGCAAGTGAGTGGTGTTCTGGGGGATGGCGATCTGGGGACCGCCGCTTGGGCCGGATGTTGGGATTTCCCCCAACATCCTCACCCCTTCACACCACTCAGTGAGAGGGGAGGGGTGAGAGCTTAAGGCCTAGCACCACCGGCAAACCATACACGCAAAGAGCGTGGCTCAAATGGGGAGGCTAGGAAAGAGAAGGTAGAGGCAAGTGGACCGCAAATAATTAATTAAAACCATAACAGCCACACCCTACAGTCTTGGCAGCCGTACAGTCTGTATGCTAATTGATTCAATACGTACATCAAAACAATTAGAGTATAATTAAGGAGTGTAAGTATGTGTGTGAATATGCGCAACAAACATTACATTCAATCAACAATTCATTAGTCTTAGCCACACCCATGGCCACACCCACTAACCTGTGCTTCTAGGACTGCCACTAGCCTATAGTACTCCTTCAACTCATCGCCAAGGGCAACGCAGAAACTCTAAGAATATATTATATGTATACACATATGTACATAAAACAACAACAACAAAACCAAACCATCTCCAGTAAACCACCTCCAGTCAACCACCGCTATCAGCATTTACATCTCATTCTTGTTGCATTGATATATCACATCCCTACATACATACCCTTACAGAAATCTTGCTTAGAAATGGATCTTTTTTAGCACATCTATTTCTATCTAGTGATGTGCTTCAGCACAAACAGCGAGCGAGCAAGTAATTCACACCTGGTAGAATCTGATAAAAGTTGATTACAAAATGTCTATACAAAAGTAACAATAGAGCTACACCCATTTAGATTGCCTTACATCCTGTTCACCTTAGGTAGAGAAAACATCACTCAGGCTACTTAGTCCTAACAGTAGCTACAAGTAGCTATGTAGTAATCGACTATAGTAGAGATAGCTTCATCTATATGACCTGTGTTTGTGTTGCTGACAAAAGGTACTCTAGCTATGTACTTAAAAATGGTCAAGTTTTTTAAAGGACATATGGTAAGGGGTTTCAATGCCATAGTAACCACTCACCGCAACTATTTGACTTGAAAAAAAATAAAATAAATAAAAGATCCATTTCTAAGGAGTTTACTCTCTTATCCACAATGGTGAGTGTAATGGTGGAGTGATTTGTCTAGTTAATTCCATTAACGAATGGCATTTGTGTGTGGCAGGACACAGTGGAGCTGCCGGACAGTGTGCCAGACAGCTTGGTCGAGATCTTGCTGATGCAGGGCTGGTCAGAGCAGCAGTGGGATGTGCTGCGGACTTTTACTTCGACAAAGGATTAGCCTCCACAGTCAGGAGGTACGAGGGGGTGTGGCAGAGATATGCTGATCTGTGCAGCAGGATGGCAGTGGACCCGTTGGCTGGCAATGGAGTACAGGATGTAACAGTGAAATATCATCTGGCTTGTTTGAGACAGGCTCAAATTTGTGCATGGATGGCAAGACATCGGGCTGTGACTGGTTGCCGCAGTGCCGAGAGAATCTAGTCACTGTGAAACACATGCAGGCCATGTTCAAGTCGTGGAGTGGTGAGGGGACAGAGGAGTTATGCTCTGAGTGGCAGCATGTACCTGCTTCTTTGGGTGCTTGAGGGCTGGAGAAGTATACTAGCGCCTGAGGATGGAGAGTTCGACGAGAACTCTCACTTGTCGTTCAATGACGTGTCTGTGGATTGCCCTAGAGTGAGTGCGGGTTCATATAAAGGAACCTAAGACAGACAGATTGAGAAAGGGAGTGACGGTGGCCATCAGCAAGACTGGTGGTAGTTTGTGCCCGGTGAAAGTCATCTTGTTGACCTATCTTCCAGCTGTCTGGGGGAGAACCATCACGGCAGACGTTTTGTGTCCAAAGTCAGAAGTACACTGGCCAGTGCTGGTATGAGGTGCCAGGACATTTCTGAGCACATTTCCGAATTGTGGCGGCCAGGCAGCTGGAGGGGGCATCTGAGGACGGGCGATGTAGGAGCAGGGAATAGCAATGCGATGGTCGCACTAGTGTGTGTGTGTGTGTGTGTGTTGGGGGGAGGGGGGGGGGATATCACAAAGAAAACTTTTAAATAACGTGTATTGTTTTGTTGTTGTTTTTTCCCTTCAATTCAAGCATGCAGAGAGTTGTTACTATGGCACTGAAATCCCTTTACCATGTATGCGAAATTTAAAAACTCGACCTTATTTTCAGTAGCTTCAGTGTTAGAAGTCAAAATCATTCATATAAAAATAGTATAGTCTTTAGGCTCGCTCGCCATTTGTGCTCAAGCACATCACTAGTACACGTTCAGTGGAAGTACATACACACATACAAACAAATATATACCCTCCCTCCATTGCTACTTGTATCAGCCCCTCCCCCTGCTGACCTGCATGACGAGTCCCCTAGTCCTGTCCAGTCCGTCTACGAACCTCCTGACCTTCCTGTGGAACCATCCCAACTCAGCCAGCTTACAGCACTGCTCCCTCACTGGGGCAGTCACCACCGCCTAACACTCACATAACACACATACTTCATGGTCACATTAAATTCAGCAAGCACTTGGACATCTAGTTCTCCATTTACCACCCACCACTATATCAGACAGCTACCACCCACCACCATATCAGACAGCTACCACCCACCACTATATCAGACAGCTACCACCCACCACTATGTACCAGACAGCTACCACCCACCACTATATCAGACAGCTACCACCCACCACTATATCAGACAGCTACCACCCACCACTATATCAGACAGCTACCACCCACCACCATATCAGACAGCTACCACCCACCACCATATCAGACAGCTACCACCCACCACTATGTACCAGACAGCTACCACCCACCACTATATCAGACAGCTACCACCCACCACCATATCAGACAGCTACCACCCACCACTATGTACCAGACAGCTACCACCAATATACAATACAATACATAAAGAAGTAGAAAACATAATATCTGTACATACAGTGGTTGATATTGGACATTTTCACACTCGATTGCCTCAGAATTGCAATATGTATTGCAAAATTAATGCTAAACCAAAGAGCAAAGAATCCTTCTTACCAATACAACTGAACCAATACATAATGAGTGTTTGTATGTGTGTATGTGTGTCACTAAGGAACTAAACCTCCATCATGAAAATATGTGACATGTGGAAAGTGTGTATGCATGTGTGTGTGTGTGTGTGAATGTGTGCATGTGTGTGTGTGAATGTGTGTGTGTGTGTGTGAATGTGTGCATGTGTGTGTGTGTGTCTGTGCACGTCCTCTACCTGTGGCACTAGTCTGTAGGCAGACTCCCTGGAGTTATACTGAATGTGGACACCATCAATCCCCTGGAACACATAGATGAGGTCAGACAATAGCTCCACCTCACTCACAGCTACATACACACACACACACACACACACACACACACACACACACACACACACACACACACGTTATATGTAGATACTGTAGTTGTATGGAACCTAACTAGGCAGGTTCACCCTCCATTAGTGTTCAAGCATACCACTAGTAACTATAACGATAAAATAGGTAGCCCCACCCATCATTAGCTCCACCCACCATTGTCCTGCTCCTTGGTCTGTGGTGTGAGTGTATGCTGTCTGACCATCATATCCATAGCTGGAACCTTTTCTGTCACTTCAGATGACCACGCCCACCTACGAATACCAACGGCCTCACTAGTGGGTGGGGCTGGAGTCTGCAACATGACACCTCCGTAAGCCGGAGTAGATGTGTAGGGTGGCACGCGCCTAAGTGCACATAAATAAACAAACAGAACACATAAAAGAAACTTATTCCTAAGAGAAACAACGACCACTTCATAATCTCTAGTGTATGTATGTGTGTATGTGTGTGTGCATAATAACTGACACAGTGTGTGTGTGCATGCGTGTACATATGTCTACAGAATACAGATCTCACCAAATTTCCCTCCCATAAACAAACAACAACAACAACAACAGAATTTGTTATTTTAGACACAACTGATTGTCATAATCCAACTTGCCTGCTAGCAGTGATGGTGGACTCATTCCCACTGGGCATGTTCACAGCAGTTCTGGAAGCTGTATCCCTAGCTAGCACATCCTGGGACACTGAGGAGTACACAGTACTCCCCAGACCACTGGACCGGGACAGGAGTGACCCAGAGTGACCTGGAGGGACAGTTCCCGGGAAATGTCGGGAAACTGGGGCTCCTGGGTAGGATGCAGAGCTGGAGGAAGGGGTGGAGCTGGAAGGAGGGGCTGAACACAAACTGAGGCTTTGCAGGAGAAACGAAGCTGCCTGGAGGAAAAACAAACAAACAAAAAAAAACACAATTTTTTTTAAAAATTCAATTAGAAAGAAAGACTGGTCATCTGATTACTAAAAAATATAAACTGCTACACTCTAGTCTTCTTAGAGGGGAGAGTTTCTTTTAATTGGATGTAATAGAACTCATACAACACTCATTGCATTCTTATACCTGGGCAGAGCCTGGTTGACCTGCCACGCCCACTCCTGAAGGCATGAGGAGGAACAGGAAACACAAGAGAGTTGACCTGTCACATGACTTATCAGTGCCCTACACCAGCACAATCACACACAAACATACAGAAATATAACTAGATCTGAACATGTTAGTCACATGCCAGCAATCTGATTGGTCGGTTACATGAATCCATTCAAGCAGTTTCATGCTGAGGCAAGTGGGTAAATTGAACACTTGTTGCAATGCCCTAGGCCTTACCATCACTAACTTTTTTGTTATTTTCTAGGCTTTAGCCGTTGCTACATTCTAAATCTCAATTAATTAGCAACGTTAAAAAATCATTGACCTTGAGTATCGTATCCTCAGATTCCTAAACACGGAAGATTCGTGATCTAATCTAGCTTACATGAATAAATGGCTAGACACATCGCAGTTACCATAGCAACCATACACATAAAGTATAACACAATATATTATAAAACATACCAACTTCCTCGAGAGTTTTTGATACAGCTCTAAAAAGGTAACTCCATCGCTATGACGACCCAGTTGGACTACTAAACAAACAAACAAACAAAAAAAAAGAATGAATACATACAAACTAGTTCAAAGTAAAGCTTTGTGGAGGCCTTACAACACTCGTTGAAGGGGACCACAAATTACGATGACCCTTTACCTAATAATAAATTCTTACGTTTCTTTTGCACACGCTCCATCAGTCTACTCTCCTCCATCGCCATGGGAGACAAACAGCTGCGCACACACATACACACAGAGTAAACTCCCTCCCTCTCTCCCTTCCCATTGCCTTACCTGCCCAACACAGTCACACTCAACTGGTACATTAGACGCACTTCTCCTGCAATAACAAAAGACACACCCCTTCAGTATTACAAGATAGGAATATTATACTCTACAGTACTCTGGTGGAGCCACACCCACACAGCACACGGAGAGTCTAGGGACACGGCCGTACCAAATATGTCCTACAGGAACGTGTAACTGGTCAGTGCCCCACCCCCTTATACCTGAGTTTCTATCGCAATGGAGACGTAGATAGATTAGGAAATATTCCAATGGACCACAGCAGACCTCAGCTTTGCTTGTCTCTTTTCCTTATTCAAATTCGCCATGCTCTCTAAGCCTAGCAGTGCGGCAATTGATCGCCGCATTATATGTTCCCAGGTCATTTTTCCTATATAGTGGTTTGGTAAAGGTTTTGGCTATTCCAGACTAACTCTACAGATAGCACTAGCAACGTACACAACTTAAATCTGAAACTCATCTACACACTCCTGGATAGCTTGTGACCTGAATACATATGTACTGTGATTACTATCCACACTCAGTGGCATTGTGACGACCCCTTACCCACTATTTATATCTGGAAATGAACCCTTCAGTACATTTTTCTCACAGTAGTGACGTTCCACATTCTGAGCTACTACCTGGGTTCTTGGAGTACTGCTTGCAGAGCTTTTCTAGGACCCTCTGTTGGTGAGGTAATTGCTCCTCCATAACTTCTGGCCTCCCAACTTTAAGACTGGCTCTTTAAAAAAAAAAAGAAGAAGAAGAAGACTACTATTGTCAATGAGTACTTCACTCGCTACTAGTACATTCTCCCCCAGTCACTGGTTACACAAAGAAGAGGCTAACCGACACAGTTACGTACTCCCCGCAGTTCGACGTCGTCAGCAGTCCGAATTTCCCGCGGGAAAGTGCGTGACGACGCTTTACTGTTTACGATGGAACAAAAAAAACATAGTTGAACTGTTAGTTAGTAAGGGTATTCTTTGTTAATGTGCATGAACTCAACTATAAACGTAAAAAGTTGCTAATAGGTCACGAACTAGATCTGTATAAGAAAGAGTTATTACAAGATTATTATAAATAACTTAAAGGTACTCCCTCAATTACAATGAACAGTTTTTCTCTATTTTAACAAGTAATTTGTAGTTAGCTATGTAATTAAAATGACTTTTCCATCTCTTGCCAAGTCCTTCTTGGCAAGAAGTTAAAACACTAAGTTATTAGCTACATGTAATATATTTTCATATTATTTCAGCCAAAATAACTAAACAATACTACAATGTAACTAGCTATCTTCATAAGGTAGCTAGAAACTTGCAGAATTCTGACAGATTCACTCTGGATCAAAGAACAGGGTCTTTTGCTAAGGGTCAAATATCCACAAGATATGCTGACTGAACATTTTTCTAAAAAGCTTAGTCCACAGTGTGTGTACCAGGAAGAATAGAAAAAAATAGAAAATGCAAAAAGATACTTTAGCCTCACTAAACTATAGTACACATATGAACATAACAGTTTTCAAAAATTTACCTGGGAGGGAAGGGGGGAGGGGGGAGGTGGGGCTGAGCAAAACTTCTCAACTCTTTGATGATTATATTTTTGGTCAGCCCTACATTTGCATAAATGTATGAAGGACAATACTGGAAATTGCATCTTCTAATGCGAGGCACACCCTCACAATGTTGTCTGTGCAGTCAACCAACACTGATCTTTGACTGAATTCTTGTATATATCAACTCGGTGAAATTCCTTTCGTTAACACTTGACCCGTTGCAATTTAATTTTCACTTACTGGTCATTTAAATTTTTCATTTACTGTGTATTTATAATTGGTGTGTGGGCGATGTTTATCTTAAAAAACAAACATACCAAATAATGATAAATACTCTCTTTGACAACTAGCTATGTACCGTCAATTATATATTTATTTAGACAGTAGCTGTAGATCAATCACTTCCTGATCTGACTGACCTTAGTAGCACCACTAAAACACTGCCAAATATAATCGCAACCAAACGCAGTCAAATGACCCTTTACCTACCGCAATCGTTGGGTGTGTATGTATGTGCGTGGGGTGCGGTTACTGAGTACGTAGGCGGCCCAGGGTTGGTTGAAAAAGCTAAACCACGAGTGGGACAAACCCAAATATAGACTTTGCTCCTCAACTTCGTTATCTCCATCCGCGGAAGAGTTTGCGCCAGATATCTCTTTTCTACCAGCTCGCCTAGCTATGAGTACTGAGGTTTGCGTGGATGACGCTCACAAGGACGACTTCGCCGAAGGTTTTAAAGCTGTCAGAAACGATGAAAGTCCAGTCAACTGGTGAGTAAGATCCTCCCTCCATGGCTGCGTGTTGTTGCCCGATAATTTCCTGCTTGTCTTGTTTTACTTCTTGCACAATTTGGGCTTCATTATGCTGTATGCATACAGTTTATCAACTCACAGTACCTGTGGGACTAGAGTCCTCAGTATAGATCACTCACTGGTGCATTACCTCTCAGCTCAGTATAGATCACTCACTGGTGCATTACCTCTCAGCTCAGTATAGATCACTCACTGGTGCATTACCTCTCAGCTCAGTATAGATCACTCACTGGTGCATTACCTCTCAGCTCAGTAGTTGATTCAACCTAGTCCACTTAGTTGCTGAGGTTTTAATTCATTGAGGCTGAATAATTAGCCTGCGAGTGGTGTGCTGGAGGTCGTGAGTTTTTGTGTGAAGTTCTGTCTCCTGCAGTCCTGTATTAAGATGACAAGTGCAATCATGAGGAGGTTGTTTCTAACCCGAGGAAGGAAGTTCAGTAACTTACTTAGTATGGAGTAATTGTATAACACATTTCCATAAAACTCGACTTATGGAAATGTGTTGTAAAATTGCTTCATACTAAGGACTGCACTGAGACAGAACTTGAGACAAGTAGCACATCCTTCTTTGCTAGAGGACCGTCTTCATTAGATGTACATTTGAATATAGTTCTTTTATTATAGGCCAGCATAATCAATGGTGTTGTTAGTTTGTGTGTGTGTTTGTGTGTGTTTGTGTTGAAATTTCACTAGTTATGAAGTACTTGATTAATTGACATAATTAGGCTAACAGCTTGTACTAGACAGTTCGGCGTGATCTGATGTTACATAAGAAAAAATGAGTGTGTTTAGACTGGTCATGAGGAAGGCGTGGCATAGTGGGTTAGTGTTAGCAAAACAGTTTACTATTAATATTGGCAAAGAACATTTGTGAGGGTTATGGCTAGTCTGTATTGAAGGCGTGTCATTTGTACAATGAGGGGGTGTGGCTAGTTTGGACTGAAGCCATACTAAGTCCAGACTTACAATGTACCGGGACACTGAAGGGTTTCTGTATAGACATGTGTTTGTATGTGTGTTGGTATGTAGGTTTGTGTGTATGTGTGTACACTACTTCACATCATCAGTGCTCTCAGTTAGTAGACACTAAACAGTGTTTGTTCGTAGGACATCTCATGTTGTGCCAGCTACCAGCTGCCTAGCAGGTCACACACACACACACACACACAAACACGCACATACACACATACACATGCACACACACACACACACACGCACACACACACACACACGCACACATGCATGCATACACGCACATACACATACACACGCACATACACATACACACGCACATACACACATGCTCACTCATGCTGACAAACTCATACTTACATGTGCACACCATTAACTGGCTAACGCCCACTCGTATGTAGCGTGCATGTATCTGTGTGATGGTGCGGTGGTTGTCTTGTGGTGTCTGGAGCTGTACTAGTACATGACTGCATCTGGGAGGATGATTAGTGCGGGGGTGGAGATGGGTGGGGTCACTAGATCCTGAATGTGGACTTGAGGAGAAGTTCTCTCTATTGGATTGTAGATTCTTATATTTAATATTCCTAGAGGAAAGTAACGATAGATATTTTGGTATAATGGTTAGTATGTGTTTGTGTGTGAGTTGGTAGGTAGTTCATCCTGACAAGGTGTGTGTGTGTGTGTGTGTGTGTAGTGCTAGGTCAGAATGTGTGTGTTAGTGTGTGCCTGCGTAGGGTATTGATTGGTCGTCCAGGCAATGTAAGTGAATGTCTAGTAAGGTGTCCTGATGTATGTATGTGTGTGCGCGTACAGGGTACTGGTTGGTCATCCAGACAACGATCCTAATAGACTGTGTGTGGAGTGTACTGGTACAGAAGGAGTTGCAGACGTCGCTGACAGATTTGAGGACCAGAAACCCCAATATGCCTTAGGTATGCATGGGAGAATAGCATACAATTCAAGATGGATAGTTGAATTATAATTGTATCAATACATTACTGTGTATACATATGTGACATGTCAGGTTTCTTTCTTCTGTTCAGCTTTCAACCCTGGATGGAGGGGGCGGGGGGGGGGGGGGGGGAGACAATGTGAGATTTTGGGTGGTCATATCGACATCAACATTTCTCACAGATATGATTATTAATTGAAGCTTGACTCAGTAATTGCTTAAGAAAAACAGAGATTTCCTCACTTGATAAAAGTAGTCCTTGAATGACACAAACTTACCTGATGATATAGAACAATCTAATGTCAGATGGTGACAAGTTATTCCTTTCCACACGACATGATGTGTATACAGTGTCTTAATTGTTTCTTTGTGCATATGTATGTATGTGTGTGTGTGTGTAGTGCGTCTGACAGAGGAAATAGATATGTCTGTCACTGTCAAGTTTGTGTTTGTGAAATGGAGGGGCGTGGATACTCCGTTCAAACTCAAGAACATGCTGGGAGTCATCGCTGGCAGCGTAGAGGAACATTTCAGAGTAAGGATGGGAGGGGTCAGTGGGCGGAGTCAGTTTGTATAGTTAGTATAATAATAGGGCCTCTAAGATTGCTTATTTTTGCTATAAGGACATTTTGCAGCTGTGGTATTGAAGCTATGGCAACCACGCCCACATGTTAATTACTTAGAGATGCACAAGACGTGTTCCATTTTGTCGTTACTAATTTCTTGCTGTTCTTATTCCGGTTGCTAAAGGCTGTGGGTTGGCTCGGCTAACAACACATGCATGGAAGTGTATTGGATGGAACTACGCACACATGTACGCACACACGTAGGTCTGTAGGGACCACATGTCTCATTGACTGCTTCTCACACACACATGCACGAACTCTCACACACATACACGAACTCACACACACATACACACTTGACAAACTGACACACACACAAGCACACAAGGTGTGATTCTGGTGCAAACATAACAAGCCCTACAACATTGTTTAACACTATAATATACCAGTGAGTGCTTGAGCACAAATGGCAAGCGAGCCTAAATCTACACTATTGTTGATTTTAATAGTACGGCACGTAAGTTGCCCATTCAAAAATGTATGGGAAATAAAGGTGTGAACCCTCAATGCTACTATACACTAGCTATGTAGCTTTAACAAAATCAATTCTCGGACTGAAAAAGTAATGTATCACACAATGTGTCAATTGTGTGTATGTGCGTGTGTGATTGTGTTGCAGTGTAGATACATCTACTATGTCATATTTGTTATATCATAGTAATAAACCTGAAAATGACCATATATGGAGACAAATACTAGACATTCTTGTCAATCCAGTTGTTCTGTTTGGTAGGAAGGGCAGGTGTAAGATATGATGGGCTCTTATTGGGGCGTATCCACTAGTTAGCTGGAGTTGGTCATATATGGAGATGTTTACTGTCTATTGGAAGAGAAGGCTGTGATGCACTGATGCACGCACACACACACACACATACACAGGCTACGCACACTGCAATGCACATTTTTATTAAAATGGATCAAAGTGAATACTCTCTCAAAGGGAGTTGTTCTACCTTTCAAAATGAACTTTATTTGCAATAACATGAGCTAGAGACTGGATGTATGTGCGCGCACACACATACGTACATGCACTTATGTGTAACCCAGCAACAATTTATGGGATTGGTTAAAATAATGTCTTCATTTAAAGTTTGAATACATACTTGCTTGACAGACGGCTTGAACCTTGCACACAAACACACATATATACCTCAACACACCTCACTGGCAACACCACCCCGCCCACTCCTAATTAAATGGTGATCACACTTACTGTTCTGTTCAGCCTGAGAAGGAGGAAAGTTTAGTATTGAAAGAACTACCATAACTCAGTAACCACACCCACTAATTCAACTCGGTAACCACACCCACTAATTCAACTCAGTAACCACACCCACTAATTCAACTCAGTAACCACACCCACTAATTCTACTAGACCACTCAAAATTACCATATAAGGTCATTCTCTTGGTATTAGTGGTGTGCTTGAGCACAAAGCCTAAAGACTATACTATTTTTATTGACTTCTAACAATGAAGCTACTGAGAATAATGTCCAGTTTTTTATTTTAGCATACACGGTAAAGGGATTTCAGTGCCATAGTAACAACTCTCTGCAACTGCTTGAATTGAAGGAAAAAACAACAACAACAAAACAATACACGTTATTTAAAAGTTTTCTTTGTGATATTCTTTAGCTAAGTAGTGGTTGTAACACACAATGCTTTGACACAACTGGACATGCACCTACACAGACTTACTTTCGCAGTAGTCTACTGGACAATGTATTTTCAGGTAAATACTGTGCGCACGGCTTATAACCATGACAAAGAGCGCATTAACTTACCACCGCCACTAACTCGAATAGAAATGGAAGTCCCTTAAGTTGTCAAGTTTTAACTGCACCAGTAAAAGAATTCAAAACGGTAAACAATTCAATTTCTAGGGTGATACGGGTACTGATCGATAAACCAGAGGATTCTGTTTAGTGCAATTTGGGACGGAGTCGACAACCGAACTAACACAAAAACGCGAGGGTCAAAGTACAAAAATGCCTTACGTACGTCCATACATATATACAAATAAATAAATAAACTGACATCCCCGATTTTCGATTGTGTTACCCCTGTAAGTGTCTCGCTCGCCAATTATAAGCTGGTTCGTTAAAGGAGGCTTCCAAAGACCCTTGGGAGAAGTAGTTGTCATGGGAATTACTGCGTGCAGGCATACCAGCCATGCTTGAACTTATTTAGTGCATGTATCGGTAGGGTGTGAGTGTGTGTGTGTGTGCTTATGTGTAGGTGGGTGGGTGGGTCTGAGTATGTGTGTCTGTGTGAATGTGTATGTATGTGTGTGAATATGTAGCCTTTCACTGTTTAATATTTTCTTCACTGCACATGCTTTGTACAAGTTATATGCGCATTGAACATAAATGTGTTTGTGTGTGTAGCCCTACCACTGTACCATAGAGACAGACACTAAAGATGAATTGACTGAAGAATATGTCATGACAAAGTTGCAGGAGCAGAGGTGAGACTGGTGGGTGTGGCAATTGGTGTGGGTGTGGCTGGGCACATGTAATAGACTGCGACAAAGAAATTTACATGTTTTTACTTTCTGGAATAAGAACTAATTATAGAGATAGTGTGCATTATTGATCTTTTATTAACAGGAATAATGTGTGTGTGTGTGTGTGTGTGTGTGTGTGTGTGTGTGTGTGTGTGTGTGTGTGTGTGTGTGTGTGTGTGTTACACAGTGGGCAGAAGAGCAAGGTGTTGGAAGCCACTGTTGCTAAGACCAGACCGGTACGTTGCTATTTCAGGTTGTGATGCAGAATTTTTTGCTGGGAGGCGTTAGGGTTAGAGGGTGTGGCTGTATACAGTGAGATGAGTGCACACATGTAGAGGAATTTATAAATGGATTAACAAAAAAAAATAAAGCAAATTCTCTCATGAGTTCTATTTAATGCACATTAGGAGTGATAATTAGGAGCAATATGGGGTCCAGACCCTTCAGTAGCTGCCCCTGTGAATGTTTGGATGGTATTGATTAGTAAAACCAGACCACTCATTTGTAACTGTAGAAAACAGTTTTTGTCAACCTTCCATTTCAAGTACATCAAATTTTACCTTATGAAAGCTTTTTGTTGTAAAAAATGGGGGGGGGGGGGGGGGGGGGTAGTTTCAGTGTTCCTTCCTGTCAGTATTAAACACAGTGTGTGTTATATTTATTTACGTACAAACTTCAATTCTCCCATTCATGGCACATGCTTCGTTTTTATGGATACCGTTACCTAGGAGAGAGGGTTCACATCGGGAACCTCCACCAAAGTAGACTCTACTGGTGCCACTCCCACTCAAGGAGGTCACATGACCAAGGTGGGCAAGATGGGTTCTTCCTTCACTGGGATGACTGGCATGGCTAAGGCTAGTGGAGGTAAGCAGGAGGAGGGGTGTGGTCACATGCAGCTAGAAGAGGGGTGTGGTCACATGCAGCTAGAAGAGGGGTGTGGTCACATGCAGCTAGAAGAGGGGTGTAGTCACATGCAGCTAGAAGAGGGGTGTGGTCACATGCAGCTAGAAGAGGGGTGTGATCACATGCAGCTAGAAGAGGGGTGTGGACATATTCAGCGAGAAGAGGGGTGTGGTCATATTCAGCGAGAAGAGGGGTGTGGTCATATTCAGCGAGAAGAGGGGTGTGGTCATATTCAGCGAGAAGAGGGGTGTGGTCATATTCAGCGAGAAGAGGGGTGTGGTCATATTCAGCGAGAAGAGGGGAGAGTGTTGGTAAATTATCGTAACGTATGTATGTCAAGTGAATGAATTGAGTTCCTCAGTGGACGTCTAGCTAGCCTAACTTGCATTGGATTTCATTTACATACCTACAATATACAAAACTCATACCAAATGTTATTGTCCTTGTGAAGATAACTCCCATTGTGTTGGTTGGACCCTCCAGGGTTTCATACAGACTCCAGGGTTTCATACAGACTTCAGGGTTTCATACAGACTCCAGGGTTTCATACAAACTCCAGGGTTTCATACAGACTCCAGGGTTTCATACAGACTCCAGGGTTTCATACAGACTCCAGGGTTTCATACAGACTCCAGGGTTTCATACAGACTCCAGGGTTTCATACAGACTCCAGGGTTTCATACAGACTCCAGGGTTTCATACAGACTCCAGGGTTTCATACAGACTCCGGGTTTCATACAGCACCAGGGTTCATACAGACACTCCAGGGTTTTCATTACAGATCCAGGGTTTCATAACAGACTACAGGGTTTATACAGGACTCCAGGGTTTCTACAGACTCCAGGTTTCATACAGGACTCCAGGGTTTCTACCAGACTCCAGGGTTTCACACAGACTCCAGGGTTTCACACAGACTCCAGGGTTTCATACAGACTCCAGGGTTTCATACAGACTCCAGGGTTTCATACAGACTCCAGGGTTTCATACAGACTCCAGGGTTTCATACAGACTCCAGGGTTTCATACAGACTCCAGGGTTTCATACAGACTACAGGGTTTCATACAGACTCCAGGGTTTCATACAGACTCCAGGGTTTCATACAGACTCCAGGGTTTCATACAGACTCCAGGGTTTCATACAGACTCCAGGGTTTCATACAGACTCCAGGGTTTCATACAGACTCCAGGGTTTCATACAGACTCCAGGGTTTCATACAGACTACAGGGTTTCATACAGACTCCAGGGTTTCATACAGACTCCAGGGTTTCATACAGACTCCAGGGTTTCATACAGACTCCAGGGGTTCATACAGACTCCAGGGTTTCATAAGACTTCAGGGTTTAATACAGACTACAGGGTTTCATGACGACTCCAGGGTTTAATACAGACTCCAGGGTTTATATTCAGACTCCAGGGTTTAATACAGACTCCAGGGTTCATTCAAACTCCAGGGTTATACCGGCTCAGGGTTTCATACAAGACTCCGGGTTTCATTACCGGAGAATCCAGGGTTTCATACAGACTCCCGGGTGTAATACAACTCTCCAGGGTTTCATTACAGGACTCAGGGGCTTCATTACAGACTACAGGGTTTCATACAGACTCCAGGGTTTCATACAGACTCCAGGGTTTCATACAGACTCCAGGGTTTCATACAGACTCCAGGGTTTCATACAGACTCCAGGGTTTCATACAGACTCCAGGGTTTCATACAAACTCCAGGGTTTCATACAGACTCCAGGGTTTCATACAGACTACAGGGTTTCATACAGACTACAGGAGCTCCTCCCCTTCAATTTTTTTTTGTACCCCTAATTTTTTTTACCCCAACTATATTTTGTAAAGGTAAAACAGTAATGATTGGTATTGAGTATGAAAGATGGTAGACTAACTCTACTGTTAGTGTGTCCTACACTTCATGACAATCAACACTTTCTAGTTCTGGTCCCACTAGAGTATTAATTAGTATCAAGTCTTCACCTGCTTGTCCGTTTCACTTCTCAACCACGTGTCTAAACGTTGTTTTGTGACTCTGCCGAATTCCCCCCCCTCCCCCTCGCCCCATCTCCCCACCCCTACAATTGCCCTACTCATTGCACTATCCTTACCACATCATATCGTTTTACATTTTCAATCTGTACTAGGTAAAGGGTCAACAGTCTGTTCTGTGTGGGGTGTGACAATGTGTGTGTTTGCGTAGGTGCAAAGGTCAGTACAGAAGTAGTGGAAGCTGTCCAACAAGTCACGTCAAATGAGGACAGCGTGAACTGGTGAGTGCTGAAAAGTGGGTGTGGATTTTGGAATTAAATAATTTGACATAATCCTACCATCTCTTGCAGTGTAGCAGCCAGCTAGTTGGTAGAGAGAGAGTTATAGAAGTCTGCCTCTCTGTAGGTCTATCGGTCGTGATCTAATTTAGGAGTAACACTAGCTATGTATGTAGCTATTGATGTAGACCTGAATCGGTTCATTGTGAAACTCCCATTCCAGTATTTGGTCAAGTACTCGGCTTAAAAGCTAAACTTCCTCTGGCAGCTAAAAATTATTTGCTCACAAAACGACTTAATCTGAGGAAAATCACACCTAATTATACTGTCCCCTAGTGATTTAGTCTAATTATACTGTCCCCTAGTGATTTAGTCTAATTATACTGTCCCCTAGTGATTTAGTCTAATTATACTGTCCCCTAGTGATTTAGTCTAATTATACTGTCCCCTAGTGATTTAGTCTAATTATACTGTCCCCTAGTGATTTAGTCTAATTATACTGTCCCCTAGTTATTTAGTCTAATTATCCTGACCCCTGGTCATTTAGTCTAATTATTATACTGTCCCCTAGTGATTTAGTCTAATTATACTGTCCCCTAGTGATTTAGTCTAATTATACTGTCCCCTAGTGATTTAGTCTAATTATACTGTCCCCTAGTGATTTAGTCTAATTATACTGTCCCCTAGTGATTTAGTCTAATTATCTTAATGGAATGTTCCTCTAAATATAAAGCATCGAAGTTGTGAACCTTAACACCACTACTGTACCATTGAGTTTGGTGTGAACTCACTCAGATTTAAGTCCTTTTTATGCTAAAACAAAAATTGGATGCCAATTTGAGCCCCTGCCCGACCCCTCCTCCCTGCCCCACCCCTCCTCCCTCCTCTTTGCCCCACCCCTCCTCCCTCCTCTTTGCCCCACCCCTCCTCCCTGCTCTTGTGTTTCCTCCATTTTTACATTCTACAGCAGAACTAATCTGGTGTTGTGGTGTATTCACTGTCTGTAGGTGTATGGCAGGCTATGGTGGAGAGAATCCTAAGAACTCTCTGGAGTTGGTGGGCTGTGGTGAAGGTGGAGTGGAAGACTTCGCATCACAGTTCAATGAGGATATCGCCGACAAAATACGTTTTGGATACGTCAGAGTCGTAAGTTTGTGTGTGTGTGTGTGTGTGTTGGTATATGTTCATATGTATCCAACATGATAGCTAGTGGTGTCTATCAGACACACGTACATACATACATACACATATACTTATATACATAAATACACTCAGGCTACATCTGGTCTGTGAGGCTCTAGCAACATTCCGTAGACTCGGGTTTTTTGCACCCTCTCTTTGTTAGCGCTGGTTTTTGTTTAGCACCTTTTCCTTCCCAGTTTTAGCACTTTTATTAAGCTCCAACTGCTGGCGTATCGTCTGCTGCTAGTTTGTGCTCAGTCCCAGTTTTTTTTGTTACCACTTGTTGTTAATCGCCCATTTCCTTGCCGTTTAGAGATATAAACCTGGGATACAGTCTTGTGTGGGTGGGTCTGTGTTGTTGTTTTTTGTTGTGTGTATGGCCATGTACATATGGGTGTGGCCATGTATGGGTGTGTCTGCAACTTTTTGTATGTGTTTTGGTGTGCATATGTCCATGTGTGATTGTGTGTGTGTGTGTGTGTATGTGCAGAGTGATGAGGTGGATGGCATTAGCACGGTGAAGTTTGCGTATATTCAGTGGGTGGGGGAGAACGTGAAGCCGATGGCAAAGGCTAAAGTGTCCACTCAGAAGGGAATGCTAGAGGGCACGTTCAAAGTGAGTTCAACAGACACTGTGGATTTGATTAATCACTTATTTTACTTATGTTGTTGATGATGTGTGTATGTGTGTTTGTGTGCTAGCCCTTCCACGTGTATATCTATGCCAACACACACAACGAAGTGACAGCTAGAATCATCAATGACAAGGTTGCCAGCGCTAGTGGGAGCAAGAGCAACATCAGGCCCTGAACACGCCCCCTGGCCACACCTTACCCAAATATTTGCTGGTGTCGTGTCATGCTCTATATTGAACATTTTTCTAGCTCAACTTGTAGCATGTGTAGAATGCAGAGTGCTAAATGGTTGACTTTTAGTAATTTTTGAAAATTTTATGCTATGTGTTCAAATTTGTACCTTAGAATTCACAATACAATTTATACTTGGTTAACTGCCAGTAGGCTTACTTACATAAATCTTGCCTTAATTAGTGCCTAAAAATTCTTTCTCCAATGCACCCAAACTTACCTTGCATTTTTCAAAAGTGTGTCTAAATTTCTCGTTTGCTTGGCCAAAATTCATGTGATAATTAGCATGTTCGTGAAAAAGTTAAGTATTTAGATTTTTGCTAATTACTGCAGCTAAATTAAACTGAAATGTAAGTCCTCCAGTGCTCCTTGTGTTTATGTTTGGACGAGTTTGAAAGGTGTGAAAATTCTCTCTCTGTTGTAGATGATGAAGGTTGGGTTTATACTACATCTACACACTCGTGCTAAAAGACACTGTATTTCACCACACAAACATTTGTCTCGATAGTCTCAAAATTCCAGCTTGACTTTACGGCTCTGGTACCGTATTCATACGTCGTCAACTAAAATATGGTTTTAATCGTCACGTTGAAAAACCGAATCCGGGATATATTACTATGGCAACTGGGATTTCGTCTAAACAGTGGCTACGCGTACAATAACCGCTCAGCTGAGTAGGTAGCCGATCCTGCAGTCGACAGAGATGACGGATGATATAGGGTTTACCCCCCGACCCCTGGGGACAGGATATCTTCACAGGCTTGCAGCGGACCACTGGAAAGTGCACTATAACTCTGGGATCATTGATAAGGTTAGGTCGTAAGTTAGAGAAATTAGATTGCATGATAGCAGTGGGAGTCAAACTAGTGTTATTCTAGAGGGTGAATAGCCGAATAGCTGCAGTATGTGAAGTTATAATGGGCTTTCTATCATTAGAATAGCTAGCTAGTGATAAATTAACCCAGCTATAATATAGTTTTAATAATTTTCTAATATTTTGCTAAACAAATCAGTTATGATAAATGGCTTAAGAAGACCTTGAGAATGTAGTGTTTGAAGTATAATTTAACAAATGGTAAATTAAAGTTTTCATACATTGATGTAGCTAATCGTCTTGTAGCTCTTATTTGCGAGGATAGTTCAATAGTAGAAATTTAAATATTCAAACTACTCGCCATTTATCAGTGCTAGAAAAGTGGAGTTTTTATGACAGTCATTTATACTATACATTGTTATTTCACTAAGTTAAAGAATTCTAGTGTGCCACAAGAATAGCAAATACCCAGTGATTTGCTGAATAGGTGATAGTTTGATTATCCACAATTTCTTAACGAGAGAGTTTAGTTTTTCAATGATGTAAGTTGTGACATTTTTTTTTATAGGTGCAATATATCCCTCAGCTTATTTTTTCTCATTAATTTATTTATTATCAATCATTTAATTAAATTATAAGAACTACGCTCATGCTGCACAAAAAATTTCTGATTAAAATTTGTACTTTGGGTAATTAAACTAGCAGTAGGTTATGTTGGTTACCACCAGCACATTATACATGCGCCATTCATTAATATGTTGCAGTGTTCTAGTAGAGCTTGGAATAAACCTCTACCTCTAGCCACGGAAATGGATTCTAATTATCGTGGATTGCCAGCGAAGGCTTCACTGGCCAATTATGTTCCTGACTACAGTGATGGCAGAATTCAGCACTACCAATTCAAGCACCACACCACTGGCCAACTCACTAAGGTAATGCACTCTCACTGCAGTGAATACGCTTGCCTGCTAAGCTATCAAGTTTTCAATTGATAAAATACACAGAGTTGAATAGAGTAGCACGAGTATAGAACTGCAGAAACATGGTGAAACAAAGAATATATGTGCGTTCTGGAGCATGCGTGATAGTTGTTCTCAATGGGAAATGGCGGGATTGTGCATTACGTGGCTATTCTAAATGACGCACGAGTGTGTGCATGCGCTAGATCAACAATTAGAAATAAATGACAAAATAAGATAATAAGTTCAATGTCTTTCTTTCAGGAAAATGTGGTGGATTCCACCACACCCACCACCATCTTCTCATTGAACCCAACCAGCACTTGCTTTCCACGCTCCACTGCTGCGACTGGGTATCCAGGCTCTCCTATTTTGATAGAATGTTTGTCGTCTTCACAAACAAATGTGGAGTGCTGGCGATACTTGATGGCAAACTCTCTTTCATACCTGAAGAGGGCAGATGCGTAGTGTGAATCGACATGATTGTTTCTGAACTGCCGAGACTGAACCATGTGTATCCACAGTTTTGGAAAGGTAACACATGCCAACCCAGCTTTTTTACGAGAGGCTTACCGGCGTCTTACTGATGATGCTAGTGCAGCAAGTTCATTGGAAGAAGCTGAAGTCAATAGCAGAGTAGCACAGGTACTGGACGCTGAAGATCCAGACCTAGCTTGGGATCTACGGGTTCGCAACACTGGCCGTCCAGAACCCTACACTGCTGTTCTTGTAGAGTGTCAACGGTACATTGCATCGGCAGTGGAAACCCCATAGCAACCATATATCACTAAATAGACCAAGAGTTTGGGATTCCCCTCATTTTTGATTGAGAAAATTGAATAATATTTAGGCCCTCTACTAATACTTAAAAAAAAAAAATTTCCCCCCAAAAATTCCACTTTTCCCATCAATAAAAATAAAATAAAAAATAGAAATAATAAATTATTGTTTGATGCATCGTATACCAATATTATATTAGTTCAACAATAAAATATGTTACATTGTTCCCGGCAGTTTCTCTCTTTTCATTTTGGTTCACCACACACGTCCAACTAAAATACATGCTAATTACATGGTCCCCGGCAGTTTCTCTCTTTTCATTTTGGTCCACTACACACGTCCAACTAAAATACATGCTAATTACATGGTCCCCGGCAGTTTCTCTCTTTTCATTTTGGTCAACTGGACACGTCCAACTAAAATACATGCTAATTACATGGTCCCCGGCAGTTTCTCTCTTTTCATTTTGGTCCACTACACACGTCCAACTAAAATACATGCTAATTACATGGTCCCCGGCAGTTTCTCTCTTTTCATTTTGGTCCACTGGACACGTCCAACTAAAATACATGCTAATTACATGGTCCCCGGCAGTTTCTCTCTTTCATTTTGGTCCACTACACACGTCCAACTAAAATACATGCTAATTACATGGTCCCCGGCAGTTTCTCTCTTTTCATTTTGGTCCACTACACACGTCCAACTAAAATACATGCTAATTACATGGTCCCCGGCAGTTTCTCTCTTTTCATTTTGGTCCACTGGACACGTCCAACTAAAACACATGCTAATTACATGGTCCCCGGCAGTTTCTCTCTTTTCATTTTGGTCCACTGGACACGTCCAACTAAAATACATGCTAATTACATGGTCCCTGGCAGTTTCTCTCTTTTTATTTTGGTCAACTGGACACGTCCAACTAAAATACATGCTAATTACATGGCCTCCGGCAGTTTCTCTCCTTTCATTTTGGTCCACTGGACACGTCCAACTAAAATACATGCTAATTACATGGTCCCCTGCAGTTTCTCTCTTTTCAGTTTGGTCCACTGGACACGTCCTACTAAAATACATGCTAATTACATGGTCCCCGGCAGTTTCTCTCTTTTCATTTTGGTCCACAGGACACGTCCAATTAAATTACATGCTAATTACATGGTCCCCGGCAGTTTCTCTCTTTTCATTTTGGTTACTGGACACGTCCAACTAAAATACATGCTAATTACATGGTCCCCGGCAGTTTCTCTCTTTTCATTTTGGTCCACTGGACACGTCCAACTATAATACATGCTAATTACTTGGTCCCCGGCAGTTTCTCTCTTTTCATTTTGGTCCACATGTCACGTCCAACTAAAATACATGCTAATTACATGGTTCCCGGCAGTTTCTCTCTTTTCATTTTGGTCCACTGGTCACGTCCAACTAAAATACATGCTAATTACATGGTCCCCGGCAGTTTCTCTCTTTTCATTTTGGTCCACTGGACACGTCCAACTAAAATACATGCTAATTACATGGTCCCCGACAGTTTCTCTCTTTTCATTTTGGTCCACTGGTCACGTCCAACTAAAATACATGCTAATTACATGGTCCCCGGCATGTTTTCATTTTGATCCACCACACACGTCCAACTAAAATACATGCTAATTACAGTGGAGTAGGAAGATGAAAAATATTGGGGGGAGCAAAATGGTAGGTCTGCTGTGCGATATGAAAAAACAATAATTGAAGCTTTATTAGTTATTTTATTGGTCTATTAGCCACAATAAATTATTCTAAATTCCAAAATTTTAAACTTTTTGGCACACTATACAATGCTTTAATCAGCAGAAATGATTTTAAAAAAGGTATAATAGAAGCACTAAATTTTTATGATGAATTTGATAGGATTCATTATAATCGTTATTTAGTGATTTCACTGATGGAGGCAACTGTATAGAGTGCTGAAATGTTTAAAATTTAAGGCAATTTATTTTGGCCAGTGGTGTTCAACAATAGGTAATATGTCAGTACCTAGACATACACGACTTTTTAAAGTAATAACATTGATTGATCAAAACAACAATAATAATAATAATAATGATGATAGTAATAACAACAATGATAATAATCAATACATCAATACTTTCCAAAAAAGTTAATTCTGCGTTCATTTATTTGTACAAACTCCTTTGCGATAGTATGTAAATCCAGTTCATCAGTTTTATCTTGATGAACGTGAAGCAGGACACAATGGTTCAATCTTGATTGAGTCATCGAACTTCTCAGGTAAGTCTTAATTCTTTTTAAGGCAGAAAAATTACATTCAGCACTTGAAGTTGTAACAGGAATAATGTAGTACAATTTTAGTAGTTTGTGCACTTCTGACAACAGAGTTTTGCAAGTTGGATTCTCATTAAGCACTATACAAATAGTGTGCACCCGTGTAACCTTTTTAATGGAATTTCCATCTAGTAATGAAGACTTAATCACATCAGGAAGCATTTGAAGGTGCAGTTTCAGTTTTTGCATATCAATATCACCATTGTACATTTCTTGAGTCTTCTCAGTTATAGCTACAGACTTGCCATTAACACTGTCTAGCAATAATTTCTCAACAGTTTGTGCAAAAAGGAAGTTTTGATGTCTGAAACACCTCTCCAGTTCCCCCTTAACAGCATTAATAACTTCAAAATATTCTTTTCTATACATATCTTCAACAGTAGTAAACTGGTGCTGAGATGTACCATCATTTAGTCGTCTTGGAATGCGTCTTTGCCTTGGTAATACTGGGGGATCACACTTATCTTCAGCTGCAGATTTAACTGATTCAAAAAACTTTGTAAAATGTTCATCATTTCGATAGTTATTGAGAGCTTCAATACTTGCATTAACAGCTGTAAAACAATCATCAACATTTGTGTCAACTCCTTGAAGAGTAACTGATAAGTTTTCTGTTATGCTAAAAATAAATACCGATAGTTTCAATCCAAAGTATGTTTTAAATTTCTCCATCAAAGCAAAAATTCCACTTGCTTGTCTGGAGCAGTCATCAGAACCATGATGTGATGCTGATTCCATAGTTTCTTGCAAAGACTCGTAATTATTCAAAATGCTTTGCATTGCACCAGTGCGAACCGTCCACCTAGTAGGGCATATGGTTCGAATCCCACAATTTGTGGAACAATCTTGCTGCCTTTGGACTGTTTCAAACAGTACTTGTCGTTTTGGAGAATATTTGATTAGTTGTGTCAATTCCATAGCAAAATTTAGTGCTTCCTTGATGCAACTACTTCCCCTAGCGATGTCTTGTAAGCATAAGTTCACACAATGAGCCAGGCAATGAACAGAAATTGCTGAATAAACAATCCTTAATAATCAAATGAATTAGGTTCTGCTGTGGTCTCATCGAGTTGAGCAAGACCAACTAAATCTTCTTTGATTTCATATGACTCACTCACAGTTCGGAGAGTAATAGTCAACTGTTCTCTGTTAGAAATATCCCTTGTTTCGTCAGCTAGTATAGAGAACCAACGATTTTTATGGACATCAGATAATAGTGAAAACAAAACTTTATTGGCCATAAGCTTAATCAATTCATTTATAACTTCAGGAGACTGATACTTGTTTTCTTTAACCCAGTTACACTCACCCAGTACTTGTTTGAGCAGTACAATCAAATTGGAGCCACTACTGTGATCATTTCTGACAGATATGCCTTGGCGTACCAAAAAACGAATTCCAGCCAGTTGATTTAAAAATCTCTGCTTCCTATTTTTCTGAGTTACATTACACTGATCTTTAAGTAACTCATTGATTGGAGTGACACTTGACATAATATGTGCAGATAGAGCATCTCTGTGAGCTAGAGAGCTTTCATGCTGTTTGAAACTTGATGTGCCTTTCTTCCAATTAGAGAAGCCGGTAGTAGAAAATGCTGGATCAGCTTTTGTGCTCATTACAGACACTTGTGATCTAAGAGCTGCTCTACAGTAATAGCAGTACACTTTTAGAGATTTTGAACATAAATGAAGCCATTTGTAGTCTTCGAACCACTTAGCTAAGAAGCGGCGTTTCTTTATGCAACTTCCGCTTCCATATACTTTTTCAGTCTTCTGGAGCAAAGATGGGTCAGTTGGTTGACTAATATCTCCAGAACAACAGCTACATGAACCATCTGCTGCACTAGACTCATTCATGCTATTTTCAATTGGATCACAGGTAGTGCAAGAGGTTTCTTCCTCATCACTGATCATGGTATCCTCCATCACTTCTTGCTCTACACAGTAATGGATAAATTTTAGCTGATTATTTCATATATGGCCAAGTACTTACCTGTTTGAGGTTGAGAATCTTGTGAATTTGATGCTCCCACTGAAGAAAAGAAGGCTTTAAGACCAAGCTGACCAGAATCTAGCTTAATCTTCTTTTGAGCAGCCATATTTCTCAACTGACTGATTGCATGCATGCCAGTTACTTACAACTGCAGCTGCCTCTTAAACCACAACTTAAAAAGCATTCTAGTTATTAGTATGTGTGAATGAATAGGACACAGTAATGTGGTATTTAACAAATTGGCTATTCATAGCCATCATGAGAACAGCATTTTGAGAACAGTATGATTAATACAGTAAAATTATTGACAGAATTATAGGTGGAGGAGGGGGGGGGGGGAAACTACCATTTGCCCCCCTATCCTCCCTGTTCCTACTCCCCTGATTAGTGACAGACATAATTGATTGCACTTTCCATTGCATTTATAGTTGGGAGAGACTTGACAACAGTTGAGTTACTTCTAAATGCAGCTGCCCCTTAATTTAGCATAGCTAAAACAAAAGTCTGATAAACTTCTTTCTCCAATACTTCCATATGTGCCCTAAAAGTGTTTCAAAAAATGCCTCATTACTCATTAATTGATTGGCCAAATTCATGTGATAGCCAGCAAGTAATTGTGATTTACAAAACTGGAAAGAAAGTTTTTTAAAGATAATACTGCAGAATAACTAAAGCTAAAACATACACTCCTAGTTCTCTCTCTTGATTATGATTTGAAGAGTTTAAAATAGTGAAATAATTGCTCTCCTCAGAATGAAGGCTAGAGAAATCACACTTACACTCATAACACAACAGTACTCATGATTTATTCTCACCACATAGTAGAATCTATTGTCAATGAATGCTATTTGTAAAAAAAGGACATAGTTGCCTATTAAAACACCAGCTACTTTAAAGTAGACAACAAAACTAGTGTTCAGTTAAGGTGTATTTATATATATATATACAGTAGAACCTCCCTTATCCAGACTCCCAAGTTACAGGCACCTCCCTCTACCTGGCAATAGCAAATTTGACAGCTGCTTTTGGATGAGCAGTTCAGCTGGCAGCACTATTTTGAATGCATTCTGAGATATGGGCAAATCTGAGATAAGCCTTGAAACCAAGGTGCCCCAGATAAGAGAGGTTCTACTGTATAACACATTAAACAGCTTTTGATAACAGTATTTTATAAATTCTTGCCAGAATTATATTTACTGTTAGTATTACTGCAAATTAGTGCCAGAATTATTGGGAGGGGTAAAACCCTCATTTACCCCCCCACTAAAAATATTGGGGGCCTGGTCCTGTGTCCCCCCTACCCCCCTGTTCCTACTCCCCTGAATTACATGGTCCCCAGCAGTTTCTCTATTTTCATTTTGGTCCACTGGACACGTCCAACTAAAATACATGCTAATTACATGGTCCCCGGTAGTTTCTCTCCTTTCATTTTGGTCCACTGTACACGTCCAACTAAAATACATGCTAATTACATGGTCCACCGGCAGTTTCTCTTTTCATTTTGGTCCACTGGACACATCCAACTAAAATACATGCTAATTACATGGTCCCCGGCAGTTTCTCTCTTTTCATTTTGGTCAACTGGACACGTCCTACTAAAATACATGCTAATTACATGGTCCCCGACAGTTTCTCTCTTTTCATTTTGGTCCACCACACAAGTCCAACTAAAATACATGCTAATTACATTGTCCCCGACAGTTTCTCTCTTTTCATTTTGATCCACCACACACGTCCAACTAAAATACATGCTAATTACGTGGTCCCCGACAGTTTCTCTCTTTTCATTTTAGTCCACTGGACACGTCCAACTAAAATACATGCTAATTACTTGGTCCTCAGCAGTTTCTCTCTTTTCATTTTGGTCCACTGGACACGTCCATCTAAAATACATGCTAATTACATGGTCCCCGGCAGTTTCTCTCCTTTCATTTTGATCCACCACACACGTCAAACTAAAATACATGCTAATTACATGGTCTCCGGCAGTTTCTCTCCTTTCATTTTGGTCCACCACACACGTCAAACTAAAATACATGCTAATTACATGGTCTCCAGCAGTTTCTCCCTTTCATTTTGGTCCACTGGACACGTCCAACTAAAATACATGCTAATTACATGGTCCCCGGCAGTTTCTCTCTTTACATTTTGGTCCACTGGACACGTCCAACTAAAATACATGCTAATTACATGGTCCCCGGCAGTTTCTCTCCTTTCATTTTGGTCCACTGGACATATCCAACTAAAATACATGCTAATTACATGGTCCCCGGCAGTTTCTCTGTTTTCATTTTGGTCCACCACACACGTCCAACTAAAATACATGCTAATTACATGGTCCTCGGCAGTTTCTCTCTTTTCATTTTGGTCCACTGGACACGTCCATCTAAAATACATGCTAATTACATGGTCTCCGGCAGTTTCTCTCTTTTCATTTTGGTCAACTGGACACATCCAACTAAAATACATGCTAATTACATGGTCCCCGACAGTTTCTCTCTTTTCATTTTGGTCCACCACACACGTCCAACTAAAATACATGCTAATTACATGGTCTCCGGCAGTTTCTCTGTTTTCATTTTGGTCCACTGGACACGTCCAACTAAAATACATGCTAATTACATGGTCCCCAGCAGTTTCTCTCTTTTCATTTTGGTCCACTGGACACGTCCAACTAAAATACATGTTAATAACAAGGTCCCCGGCAGTTTCTCTCCTTTCATTTTGGTCCACTGGACACATCCAACTAAAATACATGCTAATTACATGGTCCCCGGCAGTTTCTCTGTTTTCATTTTGGTCCACCACACACGTCCAACTAAAATACATGCTAATTACATGGTCCTCGGCAGTTTCTCTCTTTTCATTTTGGTCCACTGGACACGTCCAACTAAAATACATGCTAATTACATGGTCCCCGGCAGTTTCTCTCTTTTCATTTTGGTCTACTGGACACGTCCAACTAAAATACATGCTAATTACATGGTCCCCGGTAGTTTCTCTCCTTTCATTTTGGTCCACTGTACACGTACAACTAAAATACATGCTAATTACATAGTCCTCGGCAGTTTCTCTCTTTTCATTTTGGTCCACTGTACACGTCCAACTAAAATACGTGCTAATTACATTGTCCCTGGCAGTTTCTCTCTTTTCATTTTGGTCCACTGGACACGTCCAACTAAAATACATGCTAATTACATGGTCCCCGGCAGTTTCTCTCCTTTCATTTTGGTCCACTGTACACGTCCAACTAAAATACATGCTAATTACATGGTCCCTGGCAGTTTCTCTCTTTTAATTTTGGTCCACTACACACGTCCAACTAAAATACATGCTAATTACATGGTCCCCGGCAGTTTCTCTCTTTTCATTTTGGTACACTGGACACATCCAACTAAAATACATGCTAATTACATGGTCCCCGGCAGTTTCTCTCTTTTCATTTTGATCAACTGGACACGTCCAACTAAAATACATGCTAATTACATGGTCCCCAGCAGTTTCTCTCCTTTCATTTTGGTCCACTGGACACGTCCAACTAAAATACATGCTAATTACATGGTCCCCGGCAGTTTCGCTCTTTTCATTTTGGTCCACTGGACACATGCATGCATGCTTGAGTGCAGATTCAATATTTTGTGCCAGTAATCATCATACACACGTAGAGTTGGAAACAGCTTGTGCTATTATTAGTTTTCAGGTGCTTGGTCATACTCTGTCTGTCTGTCTATTGCACTCTGACTTGTGAGATTACTGACAATTAGCCATTGAATTATGTTTGAATTAAATTGGTCAGACTTACGTCTGTTTGTTGTGCTACGATAATGTTTGAGAGATTGAAGGTGTTAACAACTGTCCGCTAAGCAGTAGCTATTGTATCGACATCCTAACCACTAAGCAAATAATTATTATTTTTGGCTGTGTTAGTTCTGCTTAAAGAAGACAGCACCATTTACATGTACTGTTTTTATTACTTGTAATCCTGCACCAGATTATTATCGAGTGAGCGAATCGATCGAGATACTATTAGGGGTGGATAATGCAAAATCGAGTATATGTTATATATATGTGTGTATGGATGGTACATATGCCCCTTAACCAATTACCGGCCGAAATATTACTTAACCGCGGTGCCGCGAGCCGCCGTATTTTTTTCCGCCAGAAGTAACCCTTACTGGAGAAGCAACTTTCTGACTTTGTAGCGGAGAAACAATCGGTCCTGGACATAAAGTTTTGATCAGCCGCTGGTAAAAGCTTGCTCTTGCTATTGCTCAATGGATTGAAAGTCCTGCGCGCTCCAGTTTTCAACAGTGGATGGGAGGACGCCTAAGGCTACGAAAATTTTTTGGTATCTCGTAGCGTCCTTGGGGTGCCACTTCGCGTTGCTTAGTTTCACTACGCTAGTTATGAGCTTACAATAGAAGACAAGTTCAGAGATTTGAGTAATGGTTATGAATGACGCAAGAATGGACACTAACAGCAACTTATAAAGGTGAATTGTTAGGAAAAAAAACACACACGCCATTTTCAGATTTATATTCGTAAGAATGAAAACATCCAAATTTAGCCAATGATATCGACTTTAATTCATTAATAAGTCACTCTGTGACATTCTTGTGTTCTTTTTATATATTCCAGGTATATTATGAACTTTACAATACTACTAATATTCCAAAGTTATGGATCAGCTTGGAAATTGGAGATACTCTTGTGTTTCCTGCATCTTTGGAGTCCTGAATCCACAGTAGAATCAATAAATAATCATATCATTGCAGCATAACTCAAAGTATCAAATAATCATGAATTATAGTTCTTGTTACCTACTAGTGTGCAATTTCAAGGAGACCATGTGTTACCTAGGGAATGTCTTCAACCTATTCTTGGAAAACTAGCTAGTCATGGACTTTCTTCCGTTCCCTTCCGTTGGCAAACAATATATTTTTAAGAAATCGATCGATCTTTTCTCGATATTTGCGCATGCCGCGTTGTGCCCGGTTTTCCAGTAGACGGACACTGGCTGTTTTTTTAATTGTAGTTGAGAGCTTGTTCAAGAATTACTATTAATTGAGGTTATCAGAATGGCTGATGTTTGATACTACAGAAGTTACCGTTACTCAGGTAAGAGAGTAATTTTGTATTTGTTTGCTAAAATAAAAGTTCATAACTACTATAATAGTGTTTGCATGAACTAAGCTAAAACATAGTAACAATACTGTAGCTTTGTTACCTAACTAGGCAGGCTCGCTCGATATTCGTACTCAAGTACACCACTAGTTATATGCCATAGAATGTAAGTCTGTCAGTGTAACTGTATTTTCAATTATCATAATGTGTATAAATTGTGAATATTCTCCCCTTCAACCTGCAAGTGTGAATATATAATGATAATAAACATGTGATATATTATTTCCTTCTAGTATCTTCCATCGTCTACCACAGATCGTAGTTATAAAGGTCGCAGTGAGATACCTGGAGAGGGATCAGTTCGTGAACATCTTCAGCCATACCTGTCCACCATGAGTCAGCAGCATGCATACTTCATACCTAACCACCACAGAGTCTGTCCTGCCACTGATATGGCATCCTATTGGCTCTGCCAGGATTATCCCAAGGTACGTATGTCGCTGCTACTATTAGATCAGGTCATTAATGAGTTTCATACTACACAAGTTGACAAAAAAAACAACTCTTTGAGGACATGTAAAAATGAAACAGTTTTAAGTTGGACACAAAACTGAAGTTACTTCAGTGAAGCTCCACACAGTTTTATAGAATAGACCGTGCTAATTGTGTATAGCAATGAGTGTGTGTATGTGTGTAACCTTTGACTATTTGTACAGTGTACTTACTAAACTACTCAGTGCTGAATCAAGTGATACTAAAATTTATTCTTCAAAGATCATTTAGAACATCAGAGCAATTACTGGATACAATATTAATCACAAGTTTATCAAACTCCTAGCTGCAATAAAAACATTTTCAGAGCCATTGATACTTTGCTGTAGTTGACCCAATGATTACAAGTTCCACAAACTCTAGATATGTTGCCAAGTGTTTGTGAGTTAGTACATTATATTACAACTGCTTCTGGCATGACTAGTGTAAATTACATACGCACACCCATAACTTCAATTAATTTTGTTAATTTTGCTTGCTTTATCACTGACTCATCTCTGATAGTTTAATTTGTTTATTAAATTTAACTGATTATATGTTTCCAGGCTTGGGGCTATGGAGCCCATCAAAACCCTCTGAATTTAGCTGAAGGCCACACTAGACGCAAGCCGCTCAATGACAGACTGCCACTTCATAGATCTTCAGTGAGAGAACCCAACATTCCGAGATCTCTCACCAGATTCATGCACAAGTGAGCCAACTAGTTGTGTATTATTGTGTGCCAAACAATGAACTAGTGTATGACCTTTAATCTAGTTCTCATTCTGAACAGTTACTTGTAGGCAGTATAATATTTCATTAAACCTCTTCTTTATTTAAATGAAAGTTTTTAATATACAAAACGATAAGTTCCTGTGAAATGATACAAATATAAATGTAATATTTTCTGAAATCATTTATAGCGTGCTCTAGATTCACGCAATCAGTGTGAGAGTTGAGAGGTGTGGGTACAGGGTCATCAAATAGCATGAACTTGTGCAGGAGTTTGCACAAAAGGACCAATAAAGATAACATAATAGGAAATGTTTCTCTTTTTAACAGCCAATATTTTAATTATAACTTAACCCTAAAAAATATTGGCTGTTAAAAAGAGCACTGCAATTAATTATAGACTTTAATAATCGACATTTTTTATTATAGATATGTTTGTTGTTACTTATATTATTGTGATTTGTGTGGCAATAAACATTCAATAAGTTAAAGCTATAGAATCATTTGTGTATGATAGAATGAAGGGGATTACAAAAGTTCATTTTTCAAAATAAAAAACTTAAACTTATTTTAAATAATTCTTTCATAATAATTCGAATAACCTCTACTCTCATGCTACCACCTAAATTAGTTAATTCTGTTAATATTAATTTAATTAGGTGATTTTGATGTTACGTCATTATGTTATTGTTTTGTTTTTGTTTACCCAGTGGTTTGGAGAGTGAATACTGTGGTGCCTATTCAAGGAAGACTGCTATGAACTTTTAAGAATTGTTAATACCATTCAATAACACAATGTGAAACTCCTAATGGCCTATTATGTTTGGACTACAGTTGCATTAGTTACTCTAAATAGCAGCAAAATGTGATTGATGATTAATCCTATCTAATTACCTTTTTAATGTAGCTGGATTTGTGGATATTATTCAAGTTGATGTATATCCTAGGCTGCTTTACGTTAGTTATTCACCTACCACAGGAAGGGTTGCTTCTGCTCTTTATCTCTACTTATTTATGTTCCATCTATTCGCAAGCCTTGAAGGATGCCGTAGAATTCTGGTGCACATCATGCAGTGATGATATGCTACCTAGTAGCAAGAGGATAGGAGTATGATGACTCATTTTGAGACAACTTCACAGCACACGGTGTTTCATTTGTGCCTTCTACTGTATGTTCTATGAGATGGATTGTCGTACAGCCACGCCTACATTTAAAACAAACTACATGGGCATTTGTTGCTAGAAATTTAGTACTAAATTAATTGATATATCTATTTTAAGACTACAAAGCAAAATAATACTTGATATTTCAAACTTCTTCAGCATTAAACAGAGAGTGAAAAAAAAAAACAGACAAAAACACTGATCATGAGATGTTGTGAGGTGGTCCATACAAGAGAATGGTTCACACGAGCAAGGAGAGAACGTAACAGCTATAGCTACAAGGCACCAGTGATCATCATGCAGTACAGTGATAGATAATACTGTGCTGCTATGAGAGTTATTTCACTTGTGTGTCTCTTTGCTTACCTTTCAACTGGAGGTAGTTATGCCTCACCTGGCCCATCATTGCTATCAGTTATACCTGCGCTCTAGTCTGTTGACACATATTCACTCCATGTGAAGACATCTGAATCCAATGCATGTATTTTGGAGTCTTTGTCCAAATATAGTATCTAATTCTACTCCAATTAGAGTAACCTGGGAAGAGCATACACAGTGGCATAGGAAGGCGGTGGGGGGGTGGGGGGGCTGGAGCCCCACCCATAATTTTGGGGCCCTATCTCATGAGGTGATTCCTTATGAACCATAAAAAACATGCCTTTGGAGTCCCCCCCCCCCCCCCCCCCCCCCCCCCCCCCCCCCACCCCCCACCCCCACCCCCCCCCCCCCACCCCCCCCCTCCCTCCCCTCCCACCTCCCATACCACCACCAAACACAACTCTAAGATGTAGTCTATGGAAATCCTGAATACGTACCGTCGTCCTTTAAACGCGCGTGCGCATTCCAGAACTTCTCTTGTTATTTACGTTTGGACTAGGGTCGTCATGCACAAATGGCTATCCGAATGCGATCACTTACCCACGGAAGAAGAGCTCCTCCTCCTCTTATTGGCGAGCGTGCGAAGCGAGCGAGCAACTCTAAGATGTAGTCTATGGAAATCCTGAATACGTGGTCGTTTAAACTGAATACGTGGTCGTTTAAACGCGCGCGCATTCCAGAACTTCGCTCGCTCGCTCAACCAATGCTACACGAGCATTTTCTAGTGCTCTAATAGTAATGATAGGAGAGAGGAAGCTGTATTCTAAGTACTTAGTGGCTCTATTTGTAGCTGTGTTAAGCCATAAGATGATATTAGCTTCCCCTATAATTATAGGCACCTAATAGACACGACCGCAATCATTCTGTAGTACTCTTCTCACCATTCTCTCTACATATAACGATCATGCAGTTATCACAACCAGTAAACATGTACTCTATACCATGTGCTAACCAATTAGCTATGTCTTCTCTGACTCTCATAATAAAAATACACTTGTACATATTGTTGTTCAGGCCAGCTGAGCAGTCTCTTCAAGTTTTCCTCCCTGATGTCAAGAAGCAGCCATCAAATAACTGTTATCATTATTTTACTTATCCATTTACTTATTCATTCGCCTGTTGTAGTATCATTTTCTTTCATTATCCCACTTATTGAATTATTATTTCTGTCGTATTTCGTCGATGTTCGTCAATCGTCGATGTTCGGAACTCCGTTTCCAAGTTATAATTTGTTTATTTATTCTCGTTTTGTCAGTTGTTGTTTTTGTCAGTTGTTGTAAAGATCAAGTTACCTTGTGTCTATTCTAATTACCTATAACTAACTGATCAGCCTGTTCAGGTTAACTTTACTTTTGATCACTTCAGTGATCTGGTCCTTCGAACACTACTAAGTGCATTTGTGAAGCTACCGCTCTTCTAAGTGCATTTGTTATTGTGTAGGGAGTTACGCCCCGACAATTGTATAATAAAGTAAGTTTGCTGAGTTTCATTTAATTTATGTTAGCATACAAAGCTAAGTTCAGGGCCAGCCTGTGTTGATTATTAATGAATACTTCCCATTCAAATAAATAATATAATGTCAGGTGTTGAAGAGTCTGAAATCTGATTTCCTCTCCGTCACAGCATATTTAACTTAAGGATAGCTGGCAGAAAAGTAGGAAATGTCATCAGGTTTGCCAGCGTCCTGCCTAAGCAAACAAGGAAATTAAAGAAAGTATTATTATCAAGTTTAATAGCACTTCCTAGGGGTTGAAAATGCATTTATAGCTAGATCTAATAACATATTATTTTTCTCCTTCAACAATCCATAATAATATAAGGTATGATTTTGAGACCTTTAGAAACATTCTTACCGATTTTCCAAGCCAGAGTGTCATACTGTAGCAATTTTTCTCCATTTCTATAACCACTTGAAACTCTGCATGGTGACTTATTAAACAAAATATAGACAGAACAGCGACATGATGACTAATATGCGAGGTACCTGCATGCTGCTGTAGCAATCTTCAGGACCTAATGTTTGGTTTACATAAGCATTGCATGATACAGAATACACTACGCGGTCATGTTATAATACAATAATGATAAACATAAATATAATAGATAAACATAAATTAATGTAACTGCGAATTATATAATATACATGTACTGTAATATTATGTTGATTCTGCTATTCTTGACTGATCTTTCTAAAGCTAACAGCAATATTCCGTATTTAGTATCTACTGAAGAAGGCCTAATACATGTTGCCACTTCAGCGTGAGACTTGAGGCAACTTTTTTCCCATATCACCAGTGTTCATAGTTATCACGTTGGGTTATTAGATTCCCCCAGGTTATACAAGTATTCATTGCACAAGAAACTTGTTTTTAACCTCTATAGTTTAGTGTCAACTTTATCAACACAGTTAATAAAGATTTTGTTATGGTTGTCAATAGACTTATTGTAGGCTAAGAGGGTTATGGCACTTACCTTGTCAGTTTCTTCATCAACAGTCCCAAACTCTGAACAAGAGTCATACTAGAGTTTAAAACGTCAATTCTAGTCTGTTAATTAAGAGGATGAATGGGAGATGTCATCACCTATACAGGTAAGTTTTATCTTATAAAGTTAAATGGTACATAGTTTAGTGTAAGTTATGCCCATACTGGTAGCTCTAGATTGTTAAAACAATAAAGATTAGCACGTGCCAATTAATCAATTATTTACCGTAAGGTGGAAATACTTAACGTAACACACACACACACACACACACACACACACACACACACACACACACACACACACACACACACACACACTTATCATGATGACTTATTGGAATACAAGACTTTCACCTCAGTATAGTTGCATTATATATTGTGGCTGCCACATGAATGAAAACTTAGTTGAAGTCTGCATACACTGAAAATTGATTTTATTACTTCAGTGTCAGAAATATCTGGCTTGGATTCTTAAAGTAAATGACCTCATATTTATTTAATAATTCAAATGAAGCCCAAATTGTTCTGTGAAATTAAATACAAATAAATTAATTACTAAGCAACAGATAGAAACTATAATAGCAAATTATATACATGCATTGTTACAGAATATTTCTAATGTTCAAATGCTACATATTATTAATTGTAACTTGTTGTGGTTATATACATATACTTGAGTGATATTCAACCACGCCTACGTGATGATCGGCGACGCCCTTTGCTCTGCCTTAGTCTCTTTGACGGACGTCTCCTGCTTCCTCTCTTACGGCTTGAAACTCTGCGATTTCTCCTCCTACTTCCATTCTTCTTGGGCCTCCCCCTACGATTACGTGATGCAGGTCTTTTCTTAGAATTTTGGCGCCGACGTTTCGGATGACGTTGCCTCACTTTGCGATTGCTGGGCTTCTTGCTCTTGCCACCACTTCCTTTCTTCATCTTTCTCTTGCGTATTTTGCTCCTGCCAGATTTTTTTTGCTTTATCTTACGATTGCTGGGTTTCTTTCCCTTGCCAGGATTTCCTTTCTTCATGTTATTATTGCGTTTCTTGCTCTTGATAGTTTTTTTTTGCTTGATTTTATGATTGGTGCGTTTCTTATTTTTGCCAGGACCTCCTTTCTTTATTGTATTTTTGCGCTTCTTGCCTTTACCAGAATTCTTTTGCTTCATCTTACGATTGCTGTGTTTCTTTCCTTTGCCCCGACTTCCTTGCTTCATCTTATTGTTGCGTTTCTTGCCCTTGCTACCTCTGCCATGACTTTTTCGCTTCATATTACGATTGTTACGATTCTTGCCCTTACGACGACGTCTTCTTGGCTTCATATTGCGATTTCTGCGTTTCTTGCCTTTGCCATGATTACGTCTTCTACGAAGATTCCGATTCTTGCGTCGCCTGTTTCTACCCGATCGGTTTCGCTTTCGTTTTCTTGCGTTCTGTCTTCTCTTGTTTCTCATTCTGGACCTTCTTTTTTTGCCTGTACCATTACGACTTGGAGTTTTCGGACTCTTTTCTACTGGGGAAGGTTTCACTTCTCCACCTTCTTCAGGTGCAGGCTCTACTTTTCCTCCTTCTTCAGGTATAGGCTCTACTTCTCCCCCTTCCTCTGGAGCAGGTTCCTCTCCCCCTTCCTCTGGAGTAGGTTCCTCTCCCCCTCCTTCCTCTGGAGTAGGTTCCTCTCCCCCTTCCTCTGGAGTAGGTTCCTCTCCCCCTTCCTCTGGAGTAGGTTCCTCTCCCCCTTCCTCTGGAGTAGGTTCCTCTCCCCCTTCCTCTGGAGTAGGTTCCACTCCTTCTCCTTCATTTGGTGGGGGTTCTGTTGCCCCACAGCCTCCCTCCATTGGAGGAACAGCTGGTTCACTTCCTCCACAATTAGTTGGTGAGTTTTCATTTTCATTGTTATCTCCATTCCCTCCCGTATCTGATGGTGGCTCAGTAACTGGTTCACTGGGAGACTCTGTGACTATTTCACCAATAGGAGATTCAGTCACTATGCTAATAGGAGATTCAGTAACTGTGATATTAGGAGATTCAGTAACTGTGATATTAGGAGTAGGACTAGTGTCATCACTTGTCTCATTATTTTCTTCATTATCCTGATTATCCTCTTCTTCATCATTCTCACCAGTGTTGTCTTCATCTCCATAGTCAGTGTTTCCACCTTCTTCATTATCACCTTCTTCATTATTGCCTTCTTCATCCCCTTCATTCTCTGCATATTGTCCCATATTGTAATCATTCCAGTATCTATGATGGGAGGGGACTCCCAAAACATCACTATCAGCTTCTATATCTAACATTCTAGCATTTGTAATGTCGTCTATAGAAGCTTTAGCGTCTCCATCATATATGTCCTTATTTTTGTGATACAAATAATCTTGACTGTCGTCAGATATTTCAGCATACTCTGTGTCTTCTTCATCTGCATCTCCCTCAGATGTTTCATCGTCAGAGTCTTCCTTCACACCTTGGTTATTTTCATCTGCTTTCTGACCATCTTTTTCATGGGAATTGCCTGTGAGATCGTAATGAGTTATGCTGCTGTCAGAGATGTAGTTGTTCTCAACCAAAACTTGGTCTCTAGGATCTGCTTCCATAGCTGCATCTTGTTCCATCCAGAACATCTCGTCTTGGTCATTTTGTGATGTCCCATAAAGATCAGCTTCTTCCTCACTCCTTGATGTTGACGATATGACTGCATTCTCTTCTACACCTTCAGGATTAGATAATCTGTTTTGAAATCTGTAATCTTCCTGTCTTTCTGAAGAAGGAAAACCTTGTGATATTTGTAATGAAACAGCAAACAGAGCTATGGCGATTGAAATCTTAGCCATAGCTCTGCCACAAATCCAACAGTTTGACATCAGAAGAAACAATATTTTATCCTTTTATATGAGCCCTATCTGAAGCATCCTGGTCTAGCTTCAGATAAAAAGTTATTTCAAAATGTTTCCTACTTTCCTTGTGAAAAGTAACACTTGAGTTGTGAAGTTGTGAAAGGAGGAAGTCAGGTAATTATTGCAGATTAAAAACGATAGTCGGTGTGCTGATATTCAATTTAAATCTTAGTATCAATCATTATGTTACAAACAGCTGAGAGGTATATTGCAATAATTGCTAAGATTTCCTCTCTGACTTGAAAATATGAATGCTTAGCAATGGATAATCATTTTTTACAATGATCAAATTGTTCACCAATAAACACACAATTAATTAACACACAATAACTTGTATATTGATGAATTAACCAAGTCTTTATGTAAAGCAGAGATATAGTATGGTTTCATAGCATGCAATTGCTAAATTATATGGTTTAATTTTTTAAAAAATTTTCTCTCCACAACACTGTAGCAGTACAACAGAGCGCAGGGAGACAAACTTGTTGGCATCTAATTTCTGATTCTGCAGAATAGGAGAAGGATCATTATAAAATAGGATTTTAAATGTGATCTAATTAGTACATTGATTAAAAACCATTAGCGATTCCTCTGGTACACTTTACGCAGACCATTATCAGAAATAAAATGCAAATTAATGTGGACTTGCAAATGCTAGCCCTCGCTACAAGTTGACTTATCCAACTTGTGGTGTTAAATGCTCAATGAGAGCACTCATAATAAGCAACAAGGGGAGAGTATATACATGAACAGCTCCTAGTATTAGCAAAGACTAAAGTATTTTAGGTCATCTGTTTATGCATTATGTGCCAAGATGGTTTGTTTTTTTTTTAATTTAAAAGAACAATTTCATTTGTATTCCAGATTATCCACTGCCTGAAAATGTCCATTGACAACCAAAACAAAATTGTAAATAATTAGTGTATAATGTGTTAATAACTAGTTTATTAACTTCTACAATCTTGTAATTTTTTTGTTACCTCTAATTACCGAGACAGTTTACGGACTTTGTTATGGTTGTAAATGGAATCTTTTCACCCTGTGAATAATATCAACTGAAATATTATTCTGTATGATGAAAATGGCTGTGTTTTGTTTATGTAATGTAGCTGTATAGTGGTATGGGGACGTGATCTTTTTAAGAATTAAAAAAAAATGGGTCATTTATTACAATTTTTCTCACTATTGTAATTTGTCAATGTTTGACTGAGTCAATAATGCTTACCACGCGTGCAGTGGTATCAGAACTAGTGTGGTTTAAATAGCAATTAAGAAAAGTTTGTTTTACTATAATTTCTTTAAAAAAAAAGTTAGTTAGTGGAACTTGTGTGCTTTCTCAAATTCTTCACTAGTGGTGCTCAATATGTGATATACATTTCCCTAATACTTTTAATAATGCCACATTTCTATGAAATCTTGAGTATGTAAAGAAAGTAGTGCACATATTTTTATAATTGTTTAGGATATGTTTACTGAAAGGGTAATTTTGTATGTTCATGTAATAATTGTATAATAATTAAAGGTGAGTGGTTACAATAACAATCAGTCTTTTTTCTGTGAATATCTTCCCTGATCTTCTAAAAAACAGCAATATCTATATTTAGTAGGTACTACATACACAAGGCGAAACACTAAACCAACTGACTCGTGATATTCTCCTGTATCAAGTAATTAATATTATATATTATTCATTTGATACAGTAGGATATATTCCATGTGAAAGCTATATTAACACGTTTTTTGTGAAAAAAACACACTTGTATTGGGGGGACGTGATATCCCAACACGATAACTCTGAACACAGGTGATATGGGAAATATTGCCTTAGCCACATCCTATGTACTTAAATCATTTCCTATGTGGCAACAGGTATTAGGTGCTACTTAGTACATGATAATAAATAATATTCATGGCTTAAATTGACTTACTCCAATGTGTTGGCATCTTGCTAATGCTTTATACTAGGGAATTGTAAAGGTCAGACTTTAAACCTATAAATTTTTTGAAGAATATTTATAAAATTATAATCATGTTTTACAATGTTCCCATTTTACTAGCTGGACTATAATACACTGACTAACATGCACAAAAGAAAATGAACACGTGAATAAAATAAAGTTGTTGTGTCCACACACACACACACACACACACACACACACACACACACACAAGAGTTGTACATTTCTGAAGTGTTATAAACTTATTTGTTAACCTCTATAGTTTAGTGTCAACTCTAATTATCGGCACAGTTTAAAGATTTTGTTATGGTTGTCAATAGACTTATTGTAGGCTAAGAGGGTTATGGCACTTACCTTGTCAGTTTCTTCATCAACAGTCCCAAACTCTGAACAAGAGTCATATAAGAGTTTCAAATGTTTAATTCTAGTCTGTTAAGAGGATGAATGGGAAATGACAACACCTATACAGCGAAGTTTTACCTTATTAATTTAAATGATACATAGTTTAGTATAAAGTATACTCATACAGCTAGTTTGGGTGTCAAAACAATATAGATTAGCATGTGCCAATAAGTTAATTTGCATACAATGAAAATACTTAACTTAACACACACACACACTTAATGTAATACAGAATTTCTCATCAGTAGTAGCATTATATAATTGTGGCTTCTCATGATTGAAAGTTTTAGTCCAGGATGTTCACATGATGCTTGCTATTATTACTTACAGTATATTAACATTTCTGGCTTGGATTAATGACTTACATTGTTATGAGAAATTAAGTACAAATTAATTAATTAATAGCAATTTTTCTCTTTATAACAGCCAATATAGTTTAATTGTAACTTAACCTGCCGTTTTGACTTCTTGCGAGAGGACTTTGGTGAGAAGTCAAAATGTAGAGTTAAGTTACAATTAACTATATTGGCTGTTAAAAAGAGAAAAATTATTATTATTATAATAATTTCAGCGGAGAATGACTGAAAATAAATTATTAAAGCAAAAGATAGAAAAAATACAATAGCAAATTATATACATGCATTGTTACAGAATATTTTTAATGTTCAAATGCTACATATTATTAGTTGTAACTTGTTGTGGTTATATACATAACTTGAGTGATATTCAACCACGCCTACGTGTTGATTGGCGACGCCCTTTGCTCTGTCTTCGTCTCGTTGACGGACGTCTCCCGCTTCCTTTCTTACGGTTTGAAACTCTGCGATTTCTCCTCCTACTTCCATTCTTCTTGGGCCTACTCCAACGATTACGTGATGTAGGTTTTTTCTTAGAATTCTTGCGCCGTTGTTTTGGATGACGTTGCCTCATTTTAGGATTGCCGGTGTGCTTCTTGCTCTTGCCAGGATTTCCTTTCTTTATGTTATTGTGTTTCCTGCTCTTGGCAGAATGTTTTTGCTTCATCTTACGATTGCTGGTGTGCTTCTTGCTCTTGCCAGGACTACCTTTCTTCTTCTTATTTTTGAGTTTGTTGCCCTTGCTAGGATTTTTTTGTTTCGTTTTACGATTGGTGTGTTTCTTATCTTTGCCAGGACCTCCTTTCTTCGTTATATTATTGGGTTTCTTGCCTTTGCCAGAATGTTTCGGCTTCACGTCACGATTGCTGCGTTTCTTGCCTTTGCCAAGTTTTCTACGAAGGTGACCATTCTTGCCAAGTTTGTTTCTACCTGACTGTTTTTGCCTTCGTTTTCTTGCATTCTGTCTTCTCCTGTTTCTTATTACAGACCTTCCCTTTTTGCCTGTACCATTTCGATTTGGTGTTTTCGGACTTATTTCTACTGGTGAAGGCTTCACTTCTCCTCCTTCTTCAGGCACAGGCTCTACTTCTCCTCCTTCTTCAGGTGCAGGCTCCACTCCTCCTCCTTCTTCAGGTGCAGGCTCTACTTCTCCTCCTTCTTCAGGTGCAGGCTCTACTCCTCCTTCCTCTGGAGTAGGTTCTTCTCCCTCTTCTCCTTCATTGGGTTGGGGTTCTGTTGCTCCACAGCCTCCCTCCATTGGAGGAGGAGCCAAGTCAGTTCCTCCATCATTAGTGGGTAAATTTTCATTTCCATTAGGAGCAGGACTAGTGTCATCACTTGTCTCATTATTTTCTTCATCATTCTCACCAGTGTTGTCTTCATCTCCATAGTCAGTGTTTCCACCTTCTTCATTATCACCTTCTTCATTATTGCCTTCTTCATCCCCTTCATTCTCTGCATATTGTCCCATATTGTAATCATTCCAGTATCTATGATGGGAGGGGACTCCCAAAACGTCACTATCAGCTTCTATATCTAACATTCTAGCATTTGTAATGTCGTCTATAGAAGCTTTAGCGTCTCCATCATATATGTCCTTATTTTTGTGATACAAATAATCTTGACTGTCGTTGTCAGATATTTCAGCATACTCTGTGTCTTCTTCATCTGCATCTCCCTCAGATGTTTCATCGTCAGAGTCTTCCTTCACACCTTGGTTATTTTCATCTGCTTTCTGACCATCTTTTTCATGGGAATTGCCTGTGAGATCGTAATGAGTTATGCTGCTGTCAGAGATGTAGTTGTTCTCAACCAAAACTTGGTCTCTAGGATCTGCTTCCATAGCTGCATCTTGTTCCATCCAGAACATCTCGTCTTGGTCATTTTGTGATGTTCCATAAAGATCAGCTTCTTCCTCACTCCTTGATTTTGACGATATGACTGCATTCTCTTCTACACCTTCAGGATTGGATAATCTGTTTTGAAATCTGTAATCTTCCTGTCTTTCTGAAGAAGGAAAACCTTGTGATATTTGTAATGAAACAGCAAACAGAGCTATGGCGATTGAAATCTTAGCCATAGCTCTGCCACAAATCCAACAGTTTGACATCAGAAGAAACAATATTTTATCCTTTTATATGAGCCCTATCTGAGGCATCCTGGTCTAGCTTCAGATAAAAAGTTATTTCAAAATGTTTCCTACTTTCCTTGTGAAAAGTAACACTTGAGTTGTGAAGTTGTGAAAGAAGGAAGTCACGTAATTATTGCAAGCCAAATTAAAAATGATAGTTTGTGTGATGACATTCAATATAAATCAGTTAGTGAGAGGTATAATATAAATAATTTCTAAGACTACCTCTCAGACCGAAAATATACACACTTAGAAATGTCAATTATGTTTGCAATGATCAAATTTATTACCAATTATCACATAATGAATTAACACACAATGATAGATATATAGATGATATTTTCACAAAGATTTTGAAATAGATCAAAGATATGGTATGATTTTTATAGCATGCAATAGCTGTATTATATTGGTCACAGAACCTTCCTCACCCAAAGGGGTCTGGAAAAAAGCAAAGGAAAAAAGCAAAGAAAAATCTTGCTCGTCCCCAGCAATTGAACCCAGGGCCACTGGCTTCAGCCACCAGTGCTCTAACCACTGAGCTACGACAACCCCAGGCATCCAAAACCTTCACATATTTCCTATTATACTGATTTAAGATTTTTCATTTTTTTCCTTAGCTTTTTTCCAGACCCCTTTAGGTGAGAAAGTTTGTATGAAGGGTCAGAACTTGATAATTATATTGGTCATTTTATTTTTCTCTCTGTGACACTCACAGTAATCCAATGGTGTGCAAGGAAACAAATTCGCTAGCATCTAATTGCAGATTCTGCAGTAGAAGGAAACAAATTCGCTAGCATCTAATTGCAGATTCTGCAGTAGTACATTTATATATAGGTATAACTAAAAAATTTACTTCATGAACTTAAAACTTATTAACTTTTTCAATTTCTCCTGTGGTGAGCTCAGTTACTTTAAAATACATTTGATGATAACTCTCTTTTGGTTCTGCATATGCAGTGGCGTAGGAAGGGGGGGGGGGGCTAGAGGGCCTGGAGCCCCCCCAATATTTTTCAGGTGGGGGCTCAGCCCGCCCAATATTTGAGGATGTATTTTGGTAAAGTAGTATAATGCTTGCACAGCAATTGGAAGTGCCAGCTAGCTACATTCTTTGAGGTTAACAAGTTCTTCACTATTGTTAACCTCAAAGAATTCATTTAACTTGGTAACACTGCATTTTAGTCAAAAGTTATCCGTGGTTAACAATTTGTGTGACATGTAAGAAGGCATTTTGTTTTCACTGCAGAAGTGCTGAAAGTAAGGGTTTATTAACCTTTAGTAGTAAAGTAACCTACTTTTTCTAGAACAGGTTTTAACAACTGGAAGACAGCGTTAACAAATTCCATTTACACAGCCAGTGTGATGCTCATCGGGAAGCTATTTTGAAGTGCCATATGATTCAAACCACACCAGTTAGCAACCAGCTAGTTTCAGCTGCTAAAAAAGAGCAGAGTGAGAGAAGAGATGCATTAGTAAAACAGCTACACTGTTTGCGTTACCTTCTTCGTCAAGGGCTAGCTATTCGTGGGCACAAAGAGAGTGAGGGTAATTTGCATCAGCTAATGTCAATGTTCTCATATTATGATTCTAATTTAAAGAAATGGATGAAGAAAAATAGATATTTATCTCCAGTTATAGTGAATGAACTGATAAGTGTAATGGGGCAGAGTGTGTTGCGTATTCTCTTGGATACTATCAAGGAGTACAGTCGTGCTTAGTTTTCAATAATAGGTGATGAGGCAACTGATGTTGCTAACAGAGAGCAGTTCATTTTGTCCATTAGATGGGTTAATGCTGAATATGAGATAAGTGAAGACCCAGTTGGCCTCTTAACACATTGTCTTGGTCACTGTCTTAATTTATGTCTTCAAAGATGCTGGTCGAAAAATGCCTTGTCTACGAGATGCACTTGACTTGGTTAGGGAAATAGTCAAATTGATTAAGTACTCCCCCAAAAGATCACATCTTTTTTCTGAAAGACTAACTGAATCTCAAGACTTTGGTGTTGTTACTCTTAAACCCTTGTGTCCTACGAGATGGACTGCAAGAACAGCTGCAATTGGTGCTGTATTGAGTGATTATGGTGTATTAATGGAAACTCTAGAAGAAGTTTATCAGACCACCCGAGATGAATATGGGCTAAAAGCTATTGGCGTATTGTTGGCTCTAGAGAAATTTTCAACAATATTTGGGTTGAAACTTGGTTACTTGATATTCAGCGCATCTGAAACCCTTTCTGTGTCATTTCAAGGCAAAGACACAACTCTCCAGGAGGCACTGTCGGCAGTAAACTTGGCTAAGGCCTTTTATAGAAGGACAGAACAAGCATTTTCTATATTCTATGATGATGTTGTTAGTGTAGCACAGAAGGAATGCGTAGGTGAACCACTGCTACCTCGTTATAGGAGAGCACCAGCAAGATTAGATGATGGAACCCAGCCCCACAGATTTAGCGACCCCAAAGCTTACTATCGTCACCAGTATTTTGTAAGTTTGTGACATGCTACTTCAAGAACTAAATGACCGATTTGATCAAGATAATTTGTTGCCTCCTATCCAATGTCTTGAAAATCTTCTTTTGAAAGCTGCAAATGGTGACAGGCATGATGAAAACTTCCAAGGCTTGAAGACTTCTTGCTACATTACTGATATTGACTTTGACCAGCTTCAAATACAACTTTAGCTTGATTAGACTAGCCCTGCCCCATGTGAGCAAGGTGACATCGATTTGCACCATCTGTGAAGCTATGAACACCCAGGCTGTATATAAATCGATGCTATCAGAAGTACACAACATTTTACGGCTGTATATGACCGTGCCAATCACATCAGCCATTTCTGAAAGATCATTGTTTAGCACTGAAAGTTGTCAATACTTGTTTACATTCATCTATGTCAGAGAAAAAACTCAATAACTGCTTTATACTGCACGTGCTTAAAGAAATTACTGACTCCTGTGATATGGTTGCCATAGCTCAAGAGTTCATTGCAGTAAACACTGAACGCAGAAAGTTTTTTGGCGTATTTTCATGAAGATTGTGTATTGCGCGATATCATTATTGTATATTAACCATACTTTCACTAGGCTAGATACAGAAAGAGAGGAGAGCTAAAACACACACTTTAAGCTTATATGAAGCATTTCTAGCCACCCCAAAATGCAAAACAAAATAATATGTTCCCGCACCCTCTCCCTCACTGTGGCTAAACATCCCATGCTATTGTCATTAGAACCCACACCAGCCCCCCCAATATTTGTGACCCTCATACACCTCTGAATTATGCATCTGGGCTTGCACCATCATCAAACCTTAAGGGGACTCTTTGTTTTCTGGGAAGAATAGGGTCTGCACTCAGGTCCATATAATTATGTAGAACATTGGCATAAAAGTGATCAAATTTTTACTCACTTCTCAGAGATTGCATGTGAGAGGTAAGAGTTTTGCTCCTTGGGATGCTTCTTGTACTGTAATATCCACCGACTGTACATTAATTGCAAATTGATCAGAAACAGAGAAAATCAGATAAGCTAGTTTTAATCCAAGAATGTGTCAAAGGTATCCATTTCAGCAGCCAGTCCAATAGCTTTAGCAGCATTTTCACCATGCTCATGACTGATCTCTTCTAAAGCATCTTGTAGAATTTTATAATTTGCTATGATGCTACCAATTGATGTATGCCTCACAGTCCAACATGTAGGGCATATCATTCTTAATTTTGGTGACTGTTGGCTAGTGCAGATAGTTATTATTTTCTCAATCTTTCAAACAATGTATACCTTTTAGGAGATTTTTTTTGATAAGCTGAGTTAATTAAAAACCAAAATTTATGCAAATTCTCACTAGCTACTTCATAAGTCTTAACCTTATATTTTATGCAAAGACTGAGGTTGTGAGCCAGGCAGTGGACATAAAGTGCTCTTGATTCTTCTTTTGTGACCAATGCTTGGACTCCATTCTGATTCCACTCATGTTGGATGCACCGTCAAAAGCCTGAACTCGGCATTTACTAATTGGTAGAGAACATCGCAATAAGGTGTTTATTAGCAAACAAAATATGGTAGCTGCCTTAGTATCAGGAAGCTGAACCAGACCAATTAATGCTTCATGAATACTATAATCATGATCTACCCAGCGAATAGATACTGACATTTGTTCTTCATTTGATATATCAACTGCCTCATCAGCAATTATCGAAAACCATAATGCAGCATTTATTTCAGCAAAAATTGTACGCAGGACAGACTGGCCCATGATTGTTATTATTTCATTAACAATATTGGGAGAAATATATTCTCTTGTTTCAACCAGGGAATCATTTCTGGGCTACTTTTAGCTTGTAGTAACAATGACTGATACAGATAACCACCAAAATGTTCTATATCTTCTCTATGTCCCCGAAAAGGTAAACCCTGTCGTGCAAGAAACTGAATACATTAGAGAAGCTTCAAGAACTGTGTTGCCTTTGCATGATGCTATGCCGAGCTGAGAGTTCAGCATGTATACCAGGTCCTTAAGATTTTGCTAGAAGTTTTAAATTAGCCTCTCTATGCATACTACTAGCTTCATGCTCACCAAACATTTGCAGGGCCTTCTTCCAATTGCTAAAGCCCAGTTGTGAGAACCCATTTTGACTATGGCCTGGAAAGTTGAAAAGACCCTCGCTATAGGTAAGCGGCAAATGGCACAATAGACTTTATACTTTGAGATGCATGCAGTAATCCAGGAATATCTCTTATACCAGCTAGTTTGTATCTTTCTTGAATGTGACTTACGTCCATGCTTACTCTGATAATAACAGCACATTTTGGAATCAGCAACATTCGTTGATGGGGACTGAACAGATTGATACAACTCTGACATTGACAGGAACCAGAAATTTCTTCAGAATCTTCTGAAGTATCCACTTCTACTCCCTCTGTCTGATTCTTCTCCAAGTCAAGCTGATCATCTAGCTGACTGCTATCAGATTGACATCGAGACTGAGAAGCAGGTGTGAACATATGAACTAGAGACATACCTAGCTATCATGAACTGGAACTAAGCAGCTGCTCATGGCATAGTTCATGATGTGTGGTAATAATTACAAGCAATTAATACCAGCTACATTCTACCTATAAATTTCGTGTATTTATTGAGTTTGAGAATTTCAAATTTCAACTTAATAAAGCAATAGTTAAATAATAAATATATGAAAAAAGTGCTTTGCTATTGTTTGTGTATTCATCTATTACGTTTATGGTTCAAGATGTCATGTCTTTATTTTCTTGGTAGACTGTGTGATTTCTATTCAGTCAGTTACTATAATAATAACATTATACAGCTAATAAATTGTTAAGTAGTGGTTACTATCTAGATTGACTCATGAGTAGTGCTTATTCTCCATGACTCTTACACTCCCTTCTTTCTGGAAACAAGACAGGTGGGGGGGGGGGGGGGGGGGGGGGGGGGGGGGGGCTGGCCCCTGTGGCCCTCCCTGTTCCTACGCCAGTGGAAACTCTATTCACTTACTGCTACTGCAGCAAAGACTGTAGAAATAATGGAAGCTGATGGCAAGAATGAAAATGAAGAAAGAGTTCTTGGTTACTTAGGACAGTATGTTGGAAGTATGACACAAGATAAAGTAAAGGTTTCTGCGCTTCACCACTGGAAGCTCTGTGTGCTTGTCTAGTAAGATTACTGTAACCTTCAATAGTCTGTGTGGCTTCTCCCATCGTCCTATTAGTCAACTTGTGACTGTAATGCCTGAATTGCCTTCGTCCTACACAACATATTTAGATTTTGTAGACGAATTTGACGAGGTTCTTACACAACCAGAAATGGCATGGACTATGGATGCTCTGTGAACATCAACTAAATTTGATTGTCAATTAACTAACTATAAGACTTTTCACTTGGATATTATCACATATTCCCTTGTTCATAGTTTTCTTGTCTTAGTCATTTGGCTATTCTAACAATAATGTTCGCTTACAATCATTGCTCTTTTGTTCAGTTCCAAATTTTAATTAGATTTTTTCGTTCAATTTTAATGCTTAGTAGTGGCTATCAGACAGTGGTTAATAAAAAAAAAACGATAGCTAAATAGGTGAAAGTTAAATACAAAATAGGTAAGAATAATCTAGATGACAACTGGCCATTATACAAAGAAGGATTTTGTCTAACAGTTGTTGATATAAACTCTTAAGTCTGTTCATAGAGTTCGATTCCATAATTGTCACTGTTGGCTAGAGGATCTACTGTTTGTTCCAGCAATGCAAAATGACTATCTTCAATGAAAATGTGCACTGTGGTACTTCAACACCTTCATCATCCTGTCCTGTCAAACTTGCTTCTTACGTATCATCGACTGATTAAAAAAAAATCAACCCCTGATAAGCCTGACTATTGAAGCTATAATGCACCCTCAGTATCCAACTGGTAAGGAGTTTTGTTTCTTGCAGTGTGCAGGCCATGGTGATTCCACCAAAATACATCCAGGGCCTTATTTATGCTTGGCAAATACACATAATGTAGAGCATATAATGTGGTGTGGATTTGTAGGTAATAAAATACCTTGATCTTCTAGATAATAGAATAGTCTGTAGTATAACTTGATTGCACATCTGAACAAGTCACGCCACAATCTCTCAATCCTTTGGTTGCGTACTGAAGAAACTGTTATCATGCTTCTCCTGTCAGCTCCTTGATGCTCTAACATGTGGCTAGCAATGATGATATTTTCTCGCCCCTGGTCTGAACGCACACGAGATAGAAGTCCATATTTATTTACAGCGTCCATGAAAGTTTCCCACCCCCAAACCTCAGCTTCATTTTACTCAGCAGCATGATCTGCAGCTCCACCAGCCCGTCTGACAGAATACTTCATGCCCCGCACACGGGCATCCTCTTAGACTGCCCTTATAATGTAGTCTCGGGTGCGCGAAAAGGGTCTGGTAGACAGACATTGAGCAGTTTGTTCAGTTCCCCTCACTAATTGGGGAGACCGCAAACAATAGGTGACGTAATATTCTGTAACGTAAGACTGCACTTTTGCGCGTGTAGCAATGCTATTAGTTATGCTAAGCAGTACTTGGACTTTTGTTGGAAGTTTCGCTTATCAGCAAGATACAGATGTTGCTTTGAGCATGGGCCATTGTATATGCCATGGTACCTTAGGTTTTTGTCATGCTTAAAGGTGAATAATGCTAGCCAAGAATTAGTATCAGTGCCATTAATTTTTAACCGGCAGCATTTCCCAGCATAGTTTAGCACAAGTAACATTTCTTCATGGCCATACAGAACGAACTCTGCCTACTGATCTGAACAATTCAGGCGCCTGAAAATATTTAACTATTTACACCCACACAATTGAACCACAGTTAATCACTTGCTGACTAAGCAAGAACAAACTGCTCGGTGTCAGTCTACCAGACCCTTTTCCCGCGCAGCGATTGGTAAAGTGTCTGGATACGCGAGACTACTTATAAAGTATAAGATCCAAGTTTATAATGTATACCATTATAAGATTCGCACTTATAATGTACACCATATACGATTCCATTGCTTATTATGCATACATTTTAAACCCGCGATTATTGTTACGAACGGTATGCCTATCGTTAGCGTATTTATTACTCTGTCCTCCACGTCGCTAGGTTTTGGTCAAGATTTCAAATAACTAGAACGCTAATTAATCACTTTCTACATTTTCTGTATAATATAATGCAAGCAATCAAATTGTGTAGTGTTTTATTATATTTTGTTTCCGAAGTAGGTTAGTCTATTAATTATTGCTAGTAACAATACTCTTATATTATTTAAAGTTACAGTAACTTGTTGGTTTGTATAAATGCTTTCCTAATAGTAAATAAAGCAGTGAATTTCCCAGACTTTGTAGCCTTCTCACAACTCAGTAGAGTTCTGATGCTGGAAGCTGGTGGGTGGTAAGGTCGTGCCTGGACTCAGCCACACCTAGCATACAGTAAACTCAGAGACACACACTCATAACTACACACTCATAACTACACATACACAAACCTTTGGAATTGTGACAATTTCTAGGAAGATTGACCAGTATATAAGTGTAGCCATGAATTGTGGGCATGATGTAATTGTGGTTACTGAGACTTTATGCAGTAATTTCTTAATTGTTTAATTGATGTTATATATTAAGAAAGTCTCTGAAATAACACAAACTAAAGTTTACTTTATTTATGTATACTTATAGGCAGTATAGATTATGGCCTAATTGTACCATTTTTTCTGGGAGTTGAAAATGGTGTGGATGTCACCATTAGGTGTATTAGCGCAGTAACAGCTGATTGGCAAAAGAACGAGAAACGAATTCCGAAGAAAAAACACATTCGTGTGGATGGAAATACATTACATATTTATCAGGCAACTGATGAAGATAGAGGGAAATATAGTTGCTTTGGTAGAGACGAGCATGGACATTCTTTTGTGAACACATCAACTATATATGTAGGAAGTACGTAGTATTTGCGAGCGAGCGGAGCTAGACACTCTTTGTGGTGACACAATTGAAAATCGGGAATATTTTGTTTGTCAATGTATTTATGACATTTTGTACTTTTACCCTCGCGTATTTTTGAGTTCGCTCGTTGTTCGACTCCATCCCAAACTTCACTAAGCAGAGTCCCCAGGTTTAGCGTTCATTACCCGTATCACCTTTGAAATTGAATTGTTTACCGCTTTCAATTGTTTTGAGGTGAGGTTAAAACTCAACAGCTTATAGGAGCTCCATTTCTATTTGAGTTAGTGGTGGTGGTAAGTTAATACGCTATTTGTCACAGTTATAAGCCCTAGCGACAGTATTTACTTGAAAATTCATTGTGAACCACGAAGGTAAGTCTTGCGTAAGGTATGTGCAGTTGTGTGAAAGTATTGTGCGTTGCAACTACTATTAAGGGTGGCCGCACACCGCCTACGCAATTTTTTGTTGATGGTTGCTATGCACGATTACTACTATTGTATACTTACAGGGGCTTCTCCACTACAACACAAGGACAAAGTACCTGCCGAAGGAGCCGCTCACTAATTTTAGAGCGAATCTGGAGGAAATATCGGGGCCTGGTTATAAAACTTTGTAGCACTTTTTTGGAGCGGTGCGATTAGTTGGAGCTCCGCAATTTGGTGCACTACTAGCCGAGCCGATACTCTACTGCAACATAACGAGTTCTTATCCATTTCAATATTACTTTATGATTTATTCGCAATTTTTTCTATTTATAAGATATTAAAAAATTCTCGTTATGGTGCAGTTCATTTTTTTTTGGTTTACCCGTGTGTAAAATTTTTGTGTCGTTATCATTATTAGATTTCAAGAAAAACTCATACAAAATTTGGAACTTTAATTCCACTCGCAATTCTTAAGAAATAGCCCCACCCCCATATCTTGTACTACGAGTACGCGAGCAATTATTTTTTCAATTAGTTTGTATTGGTTCTAAAAAGAGCCCGCCTATATCAAGAGTAAACAAACATCAATACAACAATAACAAGAGAGTCAGAAGAGAGAGCAGTTTATTGGAGATAGCCAGAGGTGAAGGTATTAGATCTGCGCAGCTTGGGAAGTCTTCGCTCCGCAGAAATAGAGCCTGGTGGATCCATCCGCTTGAGTTCAGGTGCGCAGAGTCCGGAGAACGGCTACTGGAGGAGAGGAAGCCTTGTGCACCTTGCCGCGTGAGCTCAGACGACGTATGAAGAGTTGCTGTAAACGAATATGAGACAACAAGAAGCTAAACTAAAACACCACAACTTCGCAAAGTATACTTCTGCTACTAATGCGCGATTGTTTCTGCTCGCGTATTATCGAATGGTGGGGTATTGGCGGGGAATAAATTAATGTCTGGATCTACAGGCGGTGCGCGTTGCTATGTGCGGCCACCCTTAAGAATATCGCAAAGAAAAAAGTTAAATAACGTGACGCGTCAAACAGTTGCTGGGAGCGGTTACTATGGTATTGAATCCCCTTTACCACATACACGCAATTAAAAACTCGACCTTGTTTTAGTAGCTTGAGTGTTAGTTCTTAAAATCAATGTTTAACAATAGTGTTGTTTAAGGCTCGCTGTCCATTTGTGCTCAAGCACACCACTAGTTTATGAACTGAAATGGTAGTGTTTATATATAATATATATAATAATTATTGTACGAGTCAGTGTACAATGTGGAAACATGTAAAGTATTTTTCTTTAACCAAAGGCTAATACAACTACAGGCGAGAGAATATAATGTCCTCCCTTGTTGTTAGTGCACTGTCTCCCTCGACCTTTGTGCTCAAGCACAAAAAACTTGAATAACTTTAGAACGGAAGCAGCTACGCATCCGGGGTTTGCACCATTGGAAAGCTCGCGCCGAAGCGGTTAAAAATATTACCGCAGTATACTCCAAAACCGGAGAGAAAGTGCTATTCCAAAACTCAATACAAAAGTCTATGGGAATAGAAAAAACCACAGGTTTTCCCGCTCAAAACGCGCCCGCTTTTAGTCACGCCGTACGGCTCAATTGATCACGCGGACAGTCTCCATTAAGAATTTTTGTAAACAATGGCTTCTTCTGAGATTGCTGCGTTTCTAGCTTTGTATCGCGATTAGCTTAGGTTGCGAGTGTGGAAACAGGATAGACAAAAGTGCCATGTTGTCACAGAGGGTACAGGACCGCCTGATAGGATGTTGGTTAGATTATTTGTCTACATGTTCAATATCAAATGCCGTATAGCAAATATATTTCAGTGATATAGCTATCATTTAGCTAGCAACTTGTAATACAGCCACACTTAAGCTGTTTGCCGTTAAATTGTGTGCTTGTCAAAGCCGTGTTTTGCCAATTCCTTTTCTTCACTACTATAGATGCCGTTTATTGTAAGGATTAGGACCAACTCAGGAAGCACTCCACCTTCAACTCGGATCACAACTATATTTTGTATAATATTATGTGTACTACTCAAATTCTATCATTTCATCAATTTTCATATACGTATTATAAATAAATGAAACAATTGATAATTTTATTTAACAAGGAAGTCTAGTAACTTTAGCTACAAGTTAAGGGTGCTGGCACATAGCAACGCTCTCGCGCGGCTTAATTGAGCAATAAACCACGAAACCACCGAGTTGTAGAGGTAGAGGGCGGACCTTAAATACCCGCGCATAGATAAGAGCCTCATACGCGTATAGTTAACTCGGCTTACGGAGGGCGGGGCTAGAAAATTGCACAGCGGCAAAAAAGTGCGAGACAATTGGAATCTATTTTGTACTCCAAGTACAGAAAGGCGGATGATTAGTGTTTCAGTTTTGGTACAGCGGCATAACTTAACAAGGTAATAAAAGTAGTCGTTTTTGTTTTTCGATACAGTATACATTTGTGACGCAACAAGAAAAAAATCACGTAAAAATATGAGTAAACATAAAGCAAAATAGAATTGAACTAAACAAAAACGACAATATTGTAAACAATGAGCTGAAGAAGCGGTGGACGAAATTCTGGCTTCTGTGCGTCCTCCACTATCTCCAATAAGTTCCGTTTATTTTGGGACTTTGAGGCTTCATAAGTTCTTTGGTTCAGTGCGTGTGTCAGTCATTCTTGGTAAGTCCACATTTTGCCAGCATGTCTCGTAGATCCGCTTGGCTGCGTGAACCTGCAAGGTATAGAATCGGAGTTATTTTCCATAGCAACAGCCAATTAACCTTAATTGATTTGTGTGGGCGGAGCGCGTATCCGGTGTGCCAGCACCCTTAATAGTGCTGTACTGCTGAATCCTGTGAATATCAGAATATTTCTTGGGACACAGTAGGTAGAATCGACTGATTTTAATCCTGTCTCTTCAGAAGAACGCCTCACCAGTTTGCGTTTTCCATCTGCTGTACATTATCTGCGCACAAGAAACATAAATATAATTGAAAACAGACGAGATGAGCTGTACAGCGCCCGAAAAACTCCATAAACTTCACTAAATTTCTTTCTTTCAATAGTTACAGTATTAATGCCACCTGTGCTACCGCCCCTTTTCCACGTGCAACTTTGAAGTTTGCGCTCTTAATTGACTTGGATTCACATGACTAAATTGTTTCCGGTAAAGTACTAAATGCATTCCTCAATTACCTCGCTCGCGGTCGTGCCAACTCAACTTGGACATACTATAGTGTACAACACCTAGGGTCTCTAAATAATCTTAAAATGATCTCTAAATAATAACTTAAGTTATTTTCATGTAACTGATGTTGTGAATCCTTTTACCTTCATGTAGCTATAATTATATTCATTTCTCGGGTTGACCACTTGTTCCATGGCATTCACGGGCGTCGGAACAGGTGAGGCTAGTATATTCACAAAAGGGGGACTCAGTCACAGACAAATCAAGCAGGACTTGAACACTAACCACTTATCATCAGTTTGTCTGAAGTAGCTCATTTATCATCCTTTATGTATGGATCCCTTACCAACCCTTAATTATATTCATAGTCACCTTAACCACTGGCTTACGCCTTTGGTTCCTGTGTATTTAGTTCCGTTGTCGTCATTTATTAGTTGTTGTCTGATTAACCAAACTCTGGGTATAGGCGCTTTTAGTTTTGCTGCTACAAGGCTGCAAGCTCACGCTAGCGGCTGCGTAGTAATTTAACTAAGCCTCAGAGGCATCAGACATCCTGGTCCTTCATTAGAGGTGGGACACTGTGCGGGTGCCACTAGCCCGTACAGGGGGCATGCGTTTAATTTTTTTTATACTCTCGTATTGTTGTACTTTGGCCGTCTACATCGAGCGGTCGAAATAGTCCTTGTTAACTATTCGAAGTTATCTTTTAGAATAACAAACTTAGTTCAGGGTTTTTTCCTGCATTGTTGGTATGAAAAATGCACAACTAGGAGTCTTTCCCATTTTGTTATTTGTCACCCCCATAACTTCAGGAATATCATCATGCTTTCTATCCGCTGAACCTGCGAGTGTTTAATGAACTTATAATTTTGAATTAGATACCTAGAACAAATTATAAGCTTTAGCGCAGTTACCCTTTGTTTTTGTTTTTGTTTTTTATAGTATAGTATAGAAGAATTAACGCAAAAGTAGGTGTGGATTTACCAGCCTTCAAAATCCAACCCCTCAATGTGAACTTCTGGCTGTGGCCCTGGTTATAATGCCCCCACCAATAGATCTAGCTTCCTACTCACCTGTGTGGGGTAATTTACTGTCTCATATTATTTTGTTGGTCGAGCTCTCTATATCTATTTTAATTCCTGAGGCTATTTTTCCGCTTATCAGCTGAGCCCTGCTGCAATTGAGTTCAGCAAAGTCACTATTTGAATACAACATAATACAAGCTCCAATTGAAAAATTAACTCCAGAATGTGATTCTACACCCCAGTAAGCCCTATTCTACAGTAATTAGCATATCTAGGCAGGTGCTTTTTATAGTTTAAGGGTGCCCTCACATAGCAACGCGCACCGCACCGCCTTTAGATCCGGAGATTAATTTATTCCCCCCAATACCCCACCATTCGATAATACGCGAGCAGAAACAATCAAGCAGTAGTAGCAGAAGTATAATTTGGAAGTTGTGGTGTTTTAGTTTAGCTTCTTGTTGTTTCATATTCGTTTACAGCAACTCTCCATACGTCGTCTGAGCTCACGCGGCAAGGTGCACCAGGCTGCCTCTCCTCTAGTAGCCGTTCTGAGGTTGCAGGGGGGGGGGAGGGAAACTAATAGTTTTGTGGAATATGAACATTACAGAGGTTACAGTGGGTTTCAGGGAAGAGACATAGTAAGGCATCAAAAATCGACCACCTAATTTTACTCACCTCATAACTTTTTCCCTGTAGGAAACCACAAGCTGCAATTAACTGCTTTAGCTAGAGTGGACCCTCTGGACTCTGGAGCACTAAGCACATCCAGATTCGACCTTGCACTAAGCACATCCAGATTCGACCTTGAACTAAGCTCTAATGAGGCTATTTCCGTGTGGACTTTTGAATCCAAAATCGACCATCGTCATCTAAATTCAACCACACATAGACTTCCCATACACTTAAATCTGACCAATTGTTTCTAATCATGCAACAATTAATGTTAATTAATGTACACTGCATTGATTTCCTTTTTAAACATAACATTTTCACTCAGGAGTAGTGTTGAATCATTGAAAAGAAGAATGGTAGCATAAAACTTTCTCATTTCATGACAATGTTACAAAACACACTGTGGGTTGGCGATCACAGGCCACCGAGAATCTTGATTGGCTAGATCGGTAAGGGCTATAAGCCTGAAGGTAAGTCGCCAGAGGTAGAGGAGAAGTTATGGAACAGCACTTACTCATACGCTCTGGTGACCTGCTGCCACCAGAGTTCGCCCTCCCACACCCGTTTGACAGAGTATTAATCCGTAACTATGAAATGGGAAAATATGGGGAACTGAGGATACGCATGCGTGTCCTGGCTTATATGTCAGAAGACACGCATGCGCACAAATAATGTGGGGTGTGGTCACGGGATATCCGGACACAACATAAGCACAACACGACATACGAAGTAGCGGTACTTGCCAAAAGGGCAAACAAAGGTAGTCATCTCACTAGAAACAGGGTCCATTGCCAACTGGTGAAACCCGGATGTGACACATATTAGGCCCAACCTTCTCCAGTATTTCGGCTAAAGAAGGTAACCAGTATCTTCTAAGTGGGGTCATAGAATTCAGCTTTCTGTAGTCAACACACAGCCTAATACTATTGTCTTTCTTTCTGACTGGGACAAGTGGACTGGCCCACTCAGAATTAGACTCAACAATGATACCATCACTAATCATTCTATCCAATTCAGCCTTAACTAAATCACGAATACCTGCAGGAATTTGTCTTGGGGGCAGGTTGACTGGAGTCGTGTCATCTACCAGCGCTATCTGACAGGTACCAGCTCTCAGCAACCCTGGGGAAGTGCTAAAATGCTGTTTAACCTCACCCAAAACGCTATCAAGTTCACACTGTCTAAAACCTGGGCACCTATCAGAGCTCAAGTTAACTTTACTGGTCAAAAGTTCAGGGGAAATACCTTGTTCTTCAGCAACAAGAGTCACAGCATTGACTGAAAGAGGCCTATCAACATACAACTTCAAGTTATCCCTGTGAGCTAATCTAACAGGATGATCATCACCCTTGGATACCTTGTAAGTGACCCTACTAGCTCTATCCACTACATGGTAAGGTCCTTCCCAGGCAGCCTGCAAAGCAGCTTTCATGCCAGGGACTCTCATTAATACTTTGGATCCAACTTCCAAAGGTTTCTCAGTCTTATTCTTGTTGAAGACAAGTGCACGTTTACTACTGCTCACCGACTCATTGCACACAGCAATGTCATGGATAACTGCTAACCTGTCATTTAAACTGAGGAGCCACTCATCTACATTGATGCCATCGAAGTCCCTGTTAACCCATCCTTTATACAACACATCAAGTGGGCCAACCACATCTTTCCCATACACTAAACAGTGTGGGGAGAAGCCAACATCCCTATTGGGGACTTGCCGGATGGCAAAGAGTGCCAGGGGAAGAAACACTGACCAATCAATGCCAGCATCCATGGCCTTTGACAGCATTGGCTTGAGGGTACCATGCAACCTCTCCACTACCCCGTTTGACTGGGGCCTGTAAGGAGAAGTTGCAATGGCATCTATACCTAGCATCTCATATAACCCAGACATCAATTTGCCCAGGAAGATCGTTCCTCTATCAGAGAGAACCTTCAAAGGGATGCCAGTGCGATTGATGATATCAACGAAGCGCTGGGCAGCCTCTGTGGCTGAGGCAGTGCGCATTGGAATTGCCTCAGGCCACCTACTAGCCAAGCAGACATAAGTAAAGAGGTATCTGACACCACGTTTGGCCTTAGGTAAAGGGCCAACTAAATCAACAGCCACTGTTTCAAATGGCACAGACACTATTTTTCTTTCGACCATCGCAGCTTTACGGTTACCACTACTATTGACTCTGAGACAAGTATCACAGGACTTCACAAAGTTAGCAATATCCTTGTGAATGCCAGGCCAGGTGAACCTCTTACCTATCATATTCCTCATGCCCCTTACTCCTATATGAGAAGATTTATCATGAGCCAATGTCAGGATGTTAAGCCTAAGACATTTAGGAACTACGATTCTATCAACTGGGGAATCATTCACCAATACAGTGTGAGTCAGAACACTATCAGAATAGGAATAACCATTCAAGTTATTGTCAGCTAGGTTTCTCTGAGCAATTAAAGATTCATCACAATTCACAGCTTGTGTAAGTGCATCCACACCACCCAATTCACAAGTCTGGGGGCAAGTCAAATCAAGGTCAGCAGGGACAACAACTGTACTATCATTAGAATCCCTAGAATGGGAAAGAGAAGGACCATCATGCCCGTCACTAACAGCACAACCACCAACACCAGCCCCATCCTCGTCAGAACCCTGAAGAAGCTCAACTCCCGAAGAGACACTGACCACATGCCCATCACCTACTATTGGGGGATCATAAGATAGATCAATGGCTGCAAGCCTATTAAATTCAGCATCAGAATCGAATGGTTGGGGATTAGACTCACTTACATGCACAACATTATCATGCATCTCTTTCTCTGCTAACTTCTTGGACTTACTCCTAGTCACAACTCTCACGTTGACTGTCTCTTCTTGAGTAATGGCAGGAGCAGAGGAGGTTTCTGGGGCCTCCTCCACAATGCCATCAGAGCAGGCATCCACCCGAGTGGATGGTTGGATGTTACGGGTACAACGTAATTGCCCTGCCCCCAAGCCAGAAACATCTGACTTAGAGGCAGCATCCAACAAGAGATGCTCTGCTGTGGCTGTCTCCATAGGAACAGAGAACAGCACAGAACCACAAAGACTGTCCTTGTGTGCAACAGCCACCTGGGAACTAAACGACTTTCCTTTGAACGCAAAATCAACAATGGCAGTATCCAAAGTCATTGGCCTACCATCCCAACCTCTAACCTCAACTTGCTCTCCAGTTAGCTGGTCACCATAGACTAAGCAACCGGGCACTATGGATATTTCGGCACCGGTATCTTGTACAATCTTACATTTAGTCCCGTTTACAAATCCCATCACATGAGGGGCTCCATTCTGGACAGACACCCAATTAGTATCGAAAGTTCTGCCTCTACGGACACCAGCCTTCTCAGACCTAGTGTCAGAACTACCACCGCTTTTCTTGGTCGGGCAATCTGGTGACTTATGACCAGGCTCATGGCAGGTAAAACAGACTATAGAGGAAGTCCTACCACTACTATTACCAGACCCACTACTACTGTTACTACTACTAGACACATTACTACGGCACTCATAAGACCTGTGCCCAAACTTGTGGCACTTGAAACATTCAATAGCACCACTAACATTACCAGGCCTCTTGTGTCGACCAAATCCAGAGACCCAGTCTGAGTCAATGGAATTGATGGACAATGCAAATTTATTCAAGTCCCTGAAAGACGCAAACTCTCTTTGGTCCATTATTGCTCTTTGTGCTAATGGCCTAGACGCACGATAGGTAGCACAGGCAAAGAAGAGGAGTAACTCCTCCTTCGTTTTACACAAAATATCAACTGAATCCATCAAGCTCTTTAGGTGCACATAAGTTTCTAAAGGATTCATCGATCTAGTAGTGCTAGCAAATGCGGTTGTGAGCTTAGCACCCAGTGAAGTCAAGCTAGAGCCAAGAGCCTCCATCAGAATATCCTTGAGCTGTTCATAATTGGTCTCTTCTCTATCAATGCCAGCTACTATAGAAAAAGCCGTTTTAGATTGAAGCTTTTGAAGCAGGACTGTCTTCCAGCGATGTCTTGGGCAGCCCAGGTCTCTGAGATCTGCCTCCAGCTTGCGCACATACTTGGCTATATCGACTCCGTCCTTGTGAGGAGCCAGCGAGTTTATCTGTCTTGACAATTCCATTTCCTGCATGCTTTCCCTAGATCTATCAGGAATGGAAACAGCTGAGCGAAACTCGGTTACTAAACCACGGAGCAAGGCATGCATATCCTCACTCAAACCACTAGAATGAGCACCACGCCCACTCTCTAAATCACGTTCGTCATCTGACATCATGGGATATGGTACTGAATTATCTGACTCAAGTGTCCTATCAGACTCACCAACAAGGTCACACCCACTATCAACCTGCCTAAGTTTATCACGAGGCAATACTATGAGAACCACGCCCACTGATGTCTCTCAAAGAAGGAGAAATATCACTAACAGGCGTATTGCCTTCAGACCTAACAAGACTATCAGTCAAACTTGTATCTGTAAATACTGACCTAGCAGGCACAGGCGTAGTACTAGAATAACTATCTGACGCACTACTGACACGGCTCGCTTCTGGGGAGACAACTATACTACTACTATCTGACCTAGAAGCTGAAGGGACTACCACCTTGGCTAACTCAAGAACATTCAGACCCTGGGATTGCGTCTTGCTCTTGCACTCCCTCCTCGGCTGCTCCCTCCGGCTCATCCAGGTGATCCAAAGGAAGAGAGGACCTGCAAGGACCTGCAAGACACACACAACAAAAGAGTACAAGTGAATAAGTGAGAAAATGCCACGAAAGCAAACAAAACACTCAACAAAAACAAAACTCTAAAGTGCTAAACGGTACAAGTCCAAATAAGGAGATACAAAAACTCACGCTGCCAGTAAAACGTACACACGAACAAAGTGCCACAAATGACAATAAAAACCAATTAACAGACAAGTGACAAACACGTAAATGACAAGTTCAACTTAGCCGAATCCACGAAATCCAATTAGGCGCCACGTGTAGTGCGCTCCGGATGGGGATGAAGATGATGAATAATGGCAATACTGGGGGTTGAAGTGAGCGAATTCAAGCCGCGAAGTTGCCGAGTTTTAAATCGGAAGTTAGCGGCAGTCAGACACACACCGTAGTCCACAGTACGCACACAGTCCTGGTCGATCCGAGTGTTAAATCGGACGTAGGGTAGCTCAAAATAGGCGAATCGACAGCGAAGGAAAAACTCGAATCACAGCACCGCTGCTACCAATTGTGGGTTGGCGATCACAGGCCACCGAGAATCTTGATTGGCTAGATCGGTAAGGGCTATAAGCCTGAAGGTAAGTCGCCAGAGGTAGAGGAGAAGTTATGGAACAGCACTTACTCATACACTCTGGTGACCTGCTGCCACCAGAGTTCGCCCTCCCACACCCGTTTGACAGAGTATTAATCCGTAACTATGAAATGGGAAAATATGGGGAACTGAGGATACGCATGCGTGTCCTGGCTTATATGTCAGAAGACACGCATGCGCACAAATAATGTGGGGTGTGGTCACGGGATATCCGGACACAAAATAAGCACAACATGACATACGCATACACTAAAGATTACAAACACTAAAGATTACAAACTCGCACTGTGATTCACTATGCTAATAAATAATTACACACACAACTGTCTTTCAATGACACAACATCAATGTTCATGCATTCCTCTTCTCTTTGTTCTTCTTCTTTGACTTCATCTCTTTCTCATTCTCTCTCGTCTCTGTCTCTGTCTCCAGCACTCTATCCTCTCCGCCCACACACACATATAAAGGTTGAGTTTTCGGACACAAGACAGTCAATGTGCATCCAACAGCCACAGCCAGTACAACAGATCCATTCATTCTGTAGCTCACCATCTATGAAGTCATCCTCATACTTTCCCATACAAACAGAACACTCGTTCTGGTCTAGATTAGAAGTTGTGGGCACCGGGTTAGAAGTTGTGGGCACCGGGTTAGAAGTTGTGGGCACCGGGTTAGAAGTTGTGGGCACCGGGTTAGAGGCAGCACCTGATAAGTTTTTCTTGTTTTGTTGAGACCATGTTGTCCGATTCACACATGCTGCTTCCCTCTTACTCTTTTCCGTTTCCTTCTCCAAAAGAGCCATTCTTTTCTCAGCAGCTTTCCTCTCTTTCTCTTCAGCTTTCCTCCTTGCCTCTTCTTTTTTTCCTCTGCTTTACGCTGCCTCTCTTCAGCTTTTTGCTGTCTCACTTCTGCTTTCTTCTTTGCTTCCAGCTCTCGTGCTATTTTCTTCTCTTCCCTCTCTTTCTTCCTTGCTTCTTTAACCTCCTTCTCTTCTTCCTTCTTCCTGAGCTTTTCTTTCATAAGGGCAATAGCTTGGGCACTTGTAAGGACACGGCCTGAAGAGGGTTGTTTTTTAGGGGCAGGGATTGAAGGAACATTCAAAAACTGTGTAGTAGGAGAAAGAAGGTTTTGGTTTACCTACTGGAGTAACAGTGGGGGTCACGGAAACCACAGGTGGAGGAGGCACTGAAGGCGAGAGGGTGGCTGACATTGCTGGAGCCAGCCGAGACACGGATCGTGACACTGATTGTGAGGGGGTGGTGTTGCCGAGCGAAGGAGACACTGAGGGGGTGGTGCTGCCGAGCGGAAGAGGCACTGAGGGGGTGGTGTTGCCGAGCGGAGGAGACACTGAGGGGGTGGTGTTGCCGAGCGGAGGAGGGGACACGAGGGGTGGTGTTTGCGAGCGGAGGAGACAATGAGGGGGGGGTGTGTTGCAAAGTGGAGGAGACACTTGAGGGGGTGGGTTGCGAGCGGAGGAGACACTGAGGGGGTGTTGGTGACGAGCGGAGGAGACACCGCAGGTAGGAGAGGACTTGGGGGGGGGGGGGGGGGTGGTGGGGGGGGGGGGGTGAGATCTGGGGGTGGAGGCGTAAACGGTCTATAGGGATCTGATCTGTCATAGAGAAAATCCAGAAAATCACCATCCAGCAGATATCTTCGGGATGATTGTAACGAAGCCAGTCAACATAACTCACATCCTCGAACACATTATATTTGCATGGTAAATAACACAGATTATTAACATGGTATCAGCTATAATAATGTACAATGAAACTCCCAAATGGATTAACTGTAGGAGAAACATAAGGGTACATAAGTAATTAATTAAAATTAGGCTAATATAAAATGTGTATTAACACCAGAGATAGTGTACAGTGTGCTTTTATTGTAATTTGCTTATAAGTATGTGATAGATTAAGAGTATGATCATGCACCCAACTGCAGACACACACAAGCATACCCATTTTCACGGAGAGTCTTGAATAATTGCACTTGCTCTGGGTTAAATGTAGTAGTCTGAGCTGCATCGCCATCCACATCCATGACATTTGTCCCAGTCTCTTCAAGGTCACATTCAGCAGACGAATCAACACTATCACTGTCATCGGACTCATTTCCATCCTGATCAGCACCAGCATCATCTGGATTATCGCTGATTGGAACATCTGGAACCGTGATGGCGTTGGAATTAAATGGACATACACCGACTTTCCTGAACCCACTCACAATTGTTTCTGGCCGGACAGCTTTGTACCAAGCAGTAGAAAACAGGGACGAAAACGGAAACTTGGTCACGACACGGCCCGGGTTATCTTGCATGTATCGATGGCACACTTCCGACCACTACACTTTGAGTGGTTTGAAGAAGCTCACATCTAGAGGCTGTGACACATGAGTGGTATGGGGAGGTAGACAGACGATCACCACATCTTGCGAAGCAGCATAGCGAATAGTTTCTGGCTCGTAGTGGGACGAATGTCCATCTAGAAGTAATAGCACTGGACGAGCAGGTGGAATACTCGGGAGGAATAGATCCTTCATCCAAAAGGATAAAAGTTCCATAGCTGTCCACCCCTTGTCTGACATACCATACAAAGTGCATGGTACTTCACCCTTCGTCCACTCCTCATTCAAACTCTTCCCTTCAAATATAACCATGGGTGGAATAACAGCGCCAGCTGCATTAGCACAAGCTAAGATAGTAATATGCATCTTATTTCAGGACGTTCTGCAGTGAACCTTTTTAGCTCCCTTCAATGTGACCACCTTCGCTGGCTTGTGATCAAGTGGTAATCCCGTCTCGTCCATGGTATATATGCGATTTGGAGAGTCAAGCAAATGGTGAGTTGTCAAAGTTTTCTTAAGAAGGTCAAAGTAGTTACTAAAGGTGGTGGTATTAACGGCATTTGCCCGAGGCTGAGCTAAGGCCATCACCCTTACGAAGATTGAGCTTTGGCCAATGCTGCATGAAACGCAACCACCACCCCCTCTCTTGGAAATCTTCTACAGGATGCCCCTTCTTGTTTTGGAGTGTTTGGCGGGCTATACCAATCACATCATCCCTGCTTTTGGGGTAGCCAATACGACCACAAAGTAGTAGCCAGTCATAGAGCTCTTGCTCTTCAGCATGCGTCAAATATGGTGATCTACCAGACTTACAGCCTTGAGTAACTCTCCCGGAAATATGGTCTTTCAGGGTGGTCTTTGGTACATCAAACTCCAAGGCAGCTCTGTTGCAGCCCATGGAACCGTCCTTAACCGCCTTCAGAGCTCCCAGCATATAGATGGCTGTGGTCGAATTATTCATGGTCGGACAATGGTGATGGTCGATTATTATGCCTTACGCTATACATAAAGTTCAAAGATGGCCATGTAAAAGTGCACTTCTTCTTAATGGAGCTGAAGAGGATGGTTTTTCTATTTTCTAGTACTGCATGTAAGTTGCGCGTTCAAAAATGTAATGGAAAAACCACTGTTCAATTGAAATCGCATGGGGAAATTAAAACAGCTGCGTAATTAATTGAAATAGCGAGGTAACAGCGGAAACTAAGTGAAATACCTGGGTAGCTAAGTGAAATAGTACGAGTAAGTGCGGTTGCGTGTAGCGTTAACCTGGGAAACAAACACGCAGTTCGAGTAGTTTCTAGATGGAGACTACGTCATTCTTTACCAGTCATTCTTTACCAGTCATTCTTTGCCACGCCATTGTTTACCACAGAAGCTCTACCCGTATTAGACGGAATGTTTTTGTACGTTGAAACAAAGTTAAGGCGGAAGCTAATGTTAAAAATGAAGCACCATGAGGTGCGAACCCTCAGCGTATGTCCACCAGAGATCAGCAGTATAAGCGAACGTCTATTAAAAATTATTTCAAACCTCGTATAAAGAAAAGGAAAAGTGTAGAAACAAAAAAAAAAAGAAAGAGAAGTGGCATGAAGAGAGGCAGGAAAGAGAAAAAGGCAATGAAGAGGGATAAAAGATAGAGGAACCGAAAGGAAAAGGTAGGAAAGCAATAAAAACAGTAGGAAGAGAAAAATAAAGCAAGAAGAAGGAAAAAAAAAACAAGATGAAAAAAAAAAAATGAAAAAAAAAATCGTCTACTAGGGTTCGAACCCCATGTAATTGTTAGCTATTTAAAAGTGATTTGCAACCTGCAAGTTGGCTCACGTGACAAGCAAGTTTTTAAGGGGCGGTTCCCATTACCGTTACGTACGATTGTAGGACTGAAATTCTACTCGCTTTTTCTTGAAAACTAAGTCAAAACTAACAATTCTGGCACATTAAAGGGACTTACTCTGTGAAGTGCTATAGTCTAATGTCGCTTTCAAAGCCTGGGTAGCCGTACTCTTCGAGATCCGTTGTTGACTGAATGAATGAACTAGAGCACTGAAGTGCAAACCCTCAGCGCTAGTTAGCTAGTATGAAGTGATTTGCAACCTGCAAGCTGGCTCACGTGACAAGCAAGTTTTTTAAGGGACGGTTCCCATTACCGTAACGTACGATTGTAGGACTGAAATTCTACTCTCTTTTTCTTGAAAACTAAGTCAAAACTAACATTTCTGGCACATTAAAGGGACTTACTCTGTGAAGTGCTATAGTTTGATGTCGCTTTCAAAGCCTGGGTAGCCGTACTCTTCGAGATCCCTTGTTGACTGAATGAATGAATGAACTAGAGCACTGAAGTGCAAACCCTCAGTGCTTGTTAGCTAGTATGATAAAGAAAAATAAAAGTGTAGAAACAAAAAAAAGAAGAAAGAGAAGTGGCATGAAGAGAGGTAGGAAAGAGAAAAAGACAATGAAGAGGGACAAAAGAAAGAGGAAATGAAAGGAAAAGGTAGGAAAGCAATAAAAACCGCAGGAAGCTGAAAATAAGGAAAGAAGAAAAAAAAAAAAAAAAAAAAAAAGAGGATGAAAAAAAAAATGAGCATCTACTTGGGTTTGAACCAGAGACTTCTAGGTTAGCTATTCGCTCACTCAACAACTATGCCACAGAACACCTCACGCTGAATCCATGTAATTGTTAGCTATTTAAAAATGATTTGCAACCTGCACGCTGACTCACGTGACAAGCAAGTTTTTGAAGGGGCGGTTCCCATTACCGTAACGTACGATTGAAATTCTACTCGCTTTTTCTTGAACTAAGTCAAAACTTAAAATTCTGGCACATTAAAGGGACTTACTCCTTGAAGTGCTATAGTTTGATGTAGCTTTCAAAGCCTGGGTAGCCGTACTCTTCGAGATCCCCTGTTGACAGAATGACTGAATGAGTGACTGACAGGTTGACTACTATATACCCTCAGGCGCATGCGCACTGAGGGTTAATGAATGACGGGTTGACTACTATATACCCTCAGGCGCATGCGCACTGAGGGTTAATGACAGGTTGACTACTATATACCCTCAGGCGCATGGCACTGCGGGTTAATGAATGAACGACCGGTTGACTACTATATACCCTCAGGCGTATGCGCACTGAGGGTTAATGACTGAATGACACACAGACAGGATGACTACTGTAACCCTCTGGGCGCATGCGCGCTGAGGGTTAATAAGGAGATAGTGGGTGACTGATACAGTGTAGCTACAATTGCAAATGACTTTTTAAAAAGCTGGCACACTATCAGCGAGTGGTAACACAGGAAACCTGGGCTATGGGGGATCAATAGCAAGGTGACCATGCTTCCACTAGAGAAAGACATAGATGACAAATCTGTGACAAAGTTTATAATTCAACAGACTAATTACAATAAACTGCGTCTAGTAGTGAATAAAATTAAATATAACCAAAAAGCTGAAGTGTGGCTGTATTACAAGTTGCTACCTAAATGATAGCTATATCACTCTAAAATGTATTGGTTCAGGTAGACACATAATCTTACCTACTTCCTACCAGGTGGTCCTGTACGCTCTGCGACACCAGGACATTCGGACTATCCTGTTTCCACACTAGCAACCTAAGCTAATCGCGATACAAAGCTATAAACGCAGCAGCCTCAGAAGAAGCCTCTCATTGTTTACAAATTCTTAATGAAGACAGTCCGAGCGATAAATTGAGCCATATCGCGTGACTAAAAGTGGGCGCGTTTTGAGCGGGGAAACCTGTGTTTTTTTCTATTTCCATAGACTTTTGTATTGAGTTTTGGAATAGAACTTTCTCTAGGTTTTGGAGTATACTGAGGTAATATTTTTAACCGCTTTGGCGCGAGCTTTTTAATGGTGCAAACCACCGATGCGTAGCTGTTTCCGTTCAAAAGTTATTTCAGTTTTTTTCTGGCCTACTCAACTTGGACATACTATAGTGCATGTTGCTTGATGTGCACAAAAGCAAGCTGATGAGAAGTCAATTCCAGTTATAGATTTGTCAAGTAAAACCTTTGTATAAAAATTGTTAAATACGATAGGACCTTAATTGTAAATCAAGTAAAAAGTTCCCAAATGTAGCATAAATCTTCGTTCAGCCCCTTCCTGTAGTAGTTTGGCGTCGCCGACTCTTTACCTTCCCTATATTGGTGGGCGGGGAGGAAGGAGAGGGTCCGGTAGCTCTAGTATCAATGACTTGTGCGGGCACCAAAATAGTGGCGCTCCTATCAGATACCAGAATCGTTAATTAAGCGCATTCCTCATCCACATATCCAATGTGCCCCAGTTTGTTCCTATGGATGGTTAAGTGATGAAGAGCGAGATTAAAAGTTACAGAAAGCCAGTGCACGAGAAAGGGAATTTTAAATAGATTTTTTTGTAGCTCTCACTACAGGGTACGGAAAGAGTGCTTGTTTCCAGAGTTTGTCACTTGTATATGACCACCTCCTACACAAGTGTGAACCAGCCATCATTGTTGTTGTTGTTCTGCATTATTGAAACACCACAATGCAACGAGACATTCGCCAACAAAATGTTTACGTGCAACGAACTATTTGACTTGCGATTGATTTTAGCCTACCCGTTAATGATGATGCATTAAACCTATGATGTCATTGGCACACCAGACCCTTTCCTTCCTCCCCGCCCACCATTATAGGGAAGGTAAAGGGTCGGCGACGCAGGACTATTCATGTAGTAGAAGAGTTCAGCAGAAGCGTTCAGCAGAAGAGTTCCAAACTGCCCTGGTTAAGTTTACAGTATAATTTGTGAACAGGTCAACATAAGAGAAACCTATTGCATGTTTTACTCATGGTTTTACTCATGTTTTTAATACCTAGTTAGCCCTAGCCCTCTAGCCCTTATTGCATCAAATAAATTTGGACTTTATTTCTAGCTATAATGAACAAGATAAATCCGCAATCCATAGACGCTGAAAGAGGACAAACTTATGAGTTAAGATGTGAATCAAAAGGAAAAGCTAGATGGTTTTTTGGATTAGACTCAGACTTACCAGTTGACAAACCTGGATTGTTTATGGGAAAAGTTTTAGTTCTTAAATCAGTGTCACTCCAACATTCAGGTTTTTATTTATGTTATGGTTCAACTTACACTAAAAGGTTTTGGGCTAAATCTATATTTAAAGTGTACGGTTAGTTATTAGACAAAATTAATTTAGCTTATTATTGGGAGTGGAGGCCAGAGTTTCATAGAATTTAATTTATTTGTAAAGGAAAGATGTACATTGAAGTTTATACTAATACAAATAGCTAGATAATACTTGAAATATTTGTCTTAGTTTATTACACCAACTTAGCCCAGCAAGTGTAGTATGATAACTAGTGGTAGTAATGGCTCCAAGTGTTCCCAAAATTGATCTGTAATTTAGTAATTTTGTCCCTCTATTGAACAATTTTTTTCAGCGATGCACAAATCATTATTGCTGTTCACTTACTAAGTAGAATGCTGCCATGACAGTATTTTATTTAAGAAATAGCAATTGCTTGCAAGAAAGCTATCGTTCTAATCAAAGCATCCTCAAATTGACAGTGTTGAAGTTGGCCATATCAGCTTAAGCGGTAATACCTATATAAATTTTACACTTGTTGTTGCTGCTAAAACCAAACTTTATATTTTGACGATAAAATGGTAACAATTTAAACATGAAACACTAATGGTGCAACAATGCACTAGCTAGCTAATACAAAATCTTTTCAGACCAAAAAGAAAAATTCATTGGCTATTCTTATCAAGCTTCAATACTGCTGGAGCAAAGGTAAACGGTACATGTAAATGCATAAGAAAAGAAGTTGAACAGGCCAGAGGCACACACCTGTATATATTTCAATGCAAACCTACACTTTCAGCATACCATTAGCTTCCAGGCATACCATACTCTTCCTGGCTTACCATTAACTTCAGGCATAAAGCAGAGCTCCCATGGGCAGCAAGAAATTATTTGCTTCCTAAATAAGATGTGAGTTTAGGGTGTTACCCACGGAAAGCTGGACTCACATAGAGCTGAAAGCTTCCCGTTTTCTAAAAAATCAGCCAGAAATTAGAAAAAGTAGACCAATTAAACGTCTTAAATTGTCCAGAGCATGTTTATACTACTATATCTATGGTGCATCAATAACAACCGTGGATTTCACTGTAACTTTACATAATACATAATAGCTATGCTTAAAATATACATCTAATGTTTGCACTAGTAAGTTGGTCTCAACTACAAACAAGAAAGGGCAGAGTTACAGCTAAAAAATCTGGAATTAAGTAGCCTCAGTTACCCAATTAATGACAGTTACCAGCTCCCAAGAAAAGGTGAAAATAAAGCTTGAGAGCTACTTGCAAAAACAAGTCTATCCTGACAGGCAGCTTCTAATAGGTGTGGACATGGCTCACCAGGCAGCTGGTTACATAGTCTACAAGGCCTAGTAATAGTGTCTAAGAAGTATTTTAACCACACCCTGTTCCAGGGTAAAAAGCAACTTTCACTATTATGCAACCCTAAACTACTGGGCCCCACAACTCCAGAATAGAGTTAAGTAGTGTGCTGAAATTTGGTACACTATAGAACCTACCACACCTGACAACAATTTTTGAGAATTTTAACTATCTGTGACCAAAATAAAAGTGAATAGAATAAAAGATAACAGCATAGCTGTAGATATTACTATATAAAATTGTAAACAATTAAATTTTCTGTTTTCCTACAAAAATTAGCTGTTGAACTGGTTCTTGTGATATACGTCCTCCACATCAGATCTTGTATAAGCTGTAGAACCTTCTATGACTATCAATACTAGCTGTCTTCAATCTTGACCTGTCAGGTATTCTATAATTGGTTGCTTCCATGAAATAAAAATGGCCCCATGTTCAACAAACCGGTATAATTAGACCATAGGTGTGTGTCATCGCCGTAAATGTTATAGAATCTGAAGAAACTAGGGTCAAGCCATGCTTTTAGAAGAAAAAAAAAGAAGTCACACACACATGCGTTTAAGGGGCATATGTAGCATCTATACATACATACTAGTGGTGTACTTGAGCACAAATAGTGAACAAGCCTGTCTTGTTAGGTTACATAAAACTACAATATTGTGTGTTGTATGATGATGGAAGCAATGACTGGTCTACTGTTATTTCTTCATCTAACTTGGTGTTTAGATAATTCTAGAATTCCTTCCTCCGAAATATCACAAACTGAAGGAAAAGATATTACAATTGGCTGCAATTCTGTTACGCCTGTGGAGTGGGTTTATAAGGAGTATGGAGCAGATCGCAGTGACTTTACAACAGTTTCAGCTTCTTTGATAACAAATGCTATGGTTGACAGTGATAATAACCTTACAATTTCTGGAGTCCACAGACTTAATCAAGGATATTACGAATGTTCTGGCTTAAATGAGCAGGGTGAAAAATTTTTTTCACAACTGTTTTTAATAGTTCGTGGTGAGTAGACTATACCAAATAGAAGTTAGTTAATATTTATCATGGTTTAATTAATAATATACCATATAATTGCCTCGTTTTTTTTTCATGAATGAATTACTATTCTGACACTTGGCTAATTGAAACTAAGCTTACTGGAATGCATAATTAGAGTGAAGGCATCACAACTGTGGTGTTCAATGTTCATGTTTATCAAGTTGTGTACCATAGTAGCTAAATGTTGATATTAATTCATTACAGTTCAGTTATATGAGAAAGTGACACCAGATACAATATCAGTGGAGGAAGGTGAAGATGTATTGTTGACATGTTATGCTCAAAGGAATGCCAAATGGCTATTTAACAACAGCCCTGATCTACCTGCTATGAGTAAAGTTGGAGCTTCAAGAAATAAGGACAAATATTATTTAAAAATATATGACGCTACACTTGAAAGTAGTGGGATTTATACATGTCTGGGTGAAGACATGGATGAGGTTTTTTTTGAAGCTGAAGCTGAAGTTATTGTTACCAGTGAGATGTTTAATAGCTTGTATATATTGTTTACAGAACAATAAATAGAATTTTTGTCTATTGAAATATAGCTATAGGCATTTATGTTTACATGATACATATTATTTTACTTAAAACATTTACATTATACAATATTATGCATTATTGAAGATAACCATATTAAATAATTCTTGTCTTGCTAGGTATTCTCATAAACAAACCTGTATGCTCAACTTCACTAGCTATGATTTTATAATATAGATGTTTCGCATACTATATACAATCATATCATAGACTGGGGACACTGTTGAAGTCATAGACTCACATAGCAATCAATACCAAAGATGTTCTTTAGACTCTTGGCACAGCAATAATTCTATGAATAGAGATGGATTATTACCACCACTGTATAACTTATCTCATTCTTAGAAATAACAACTCCGTATCTTAAAGCTCATTTTATTCTAAAACTTCTTCCTACTTGATACATGTTTGTCTAATCTTGTCACCATGAGGCTCCTTGTATTTCAAACTTTTTTTTATACTGATGAGGGTCACTGCATAGTGTGCCACAACCTAATTACTATAAAATTATGGTTAGTGATGATAAAATAAAGATTTTTTCATAACAATATTTATTGGATTACAATTATTATGTCATGTAAGTGTATTTGTCTTATTATTATTATTATTATTATGTTCAGTAAAGTGTATTATTTACTATATTTAATTATTTCTTGGCATCATTTACAATAATAAATAGAGTCTACAGGGGAACGAAAATCAAAACCTAGATCACAATCCTATAGAAGAAGGAGTTTATCCTCCTTAAGTACGTTAAAATAATGAGTTATATAATAATATATAAATACATGTATATTATAACAATGAACTTGCAATTGTGATACTCAATTGTTTAGCATTTTACAGTGCAAGTATAATCTAAGTAAACATAATCAATTTTGATTTTTTGGTGTTATATTTGTGTTTTAGGTAGCATCTTTAATTAAGACCAGTAATTGAACTTTTATTACCGTAATATACTAATAATTTTATAAATCAGCATTATATTATCATTGACCTTAAACTGGCTTTGAAAAGTTATTTAAAAGTAGGTTATTATGGCTACTGACTTTTTATGAAGGGAACAAATGGGCACAGGATGATGATTTGGAATGGGGATGGGAACTAACACACTTGAGGTAAATCACACCCATTAAATTTTATCACCCGATGTCCGTGTAAATATAATTGCTGGCTATTGCCCAACAAAATGTATGGGAAAAATTGCTGTTCAATTGAAATTGCTCGGGGAAAGAGAAATAGCAGTAACTAATTGAAATAGAACGGTAACTAAGTGAAATACCACGGTAGCTAAGTGATATACCATGGTAGATAAGTGATATACCACGGTAGCTAAGTGAAATACCAGGGTAGTACGGGTAGCGATTTTTTATCTGACGTACACTTCCTCGACTTAGGTTTTGTGGTGAAAGTCCAAGGTCAAAGTACATTAGGTAAGACGGAAGCCTACTAGGAAAGATAGAAAGCTTATATGCCTGCTTGCTATCGTAAAATGTGTCTGCTCAGTGATGTTTAAGTATGGTGAATATGCTGGCACCAAGACCACATCTGCTTCAATTTGAAATACCATTATTGTTGAAATATTAATAAAAAAAATTGGACCAAGTAAAAACTATTCCTCCATGTAACTGCTAATGCCTGATACTGTAAAAAAATCAAAAAAATCAACATTACAGCCAACTATTATTAATTAAAGAATGGTACGCAATAAAGGTTATTTTATTGCAATTTTATTATGCCAGGAAGAAGTGCTTCATTACCTTAAACAAGTAAATGATTACGCTACTGGACAGTAAAAACCATAATATCTTAGGGCATAACCTCAGCAATATAACAATTTAACGTGGCTGATTAATATATTAATAAAATAAATAATTAGAACAGGAAATAATCAGTGAAAAATTTATTTACCTATAAAAACAGGCATAACTTGAAATCAATAAGTATTAGTATTATAATGAAAACATAAATTGCAATATTTGAAACTAAACATAGCTAGCTAGCTAGCTTACATAATGGAGAAAGAAATAACAATATACAACAAACCAATAAATATACAAATACCAAAAACAATTTCTTTAAATTAGCTTAATAAGAAAAAATATATGATAAAAGAGTAAATATGACAGTATCATAAATTGAAATATCAAACCATATGCTACAATATAACTAAACTGGTTAAGTATAAGTAAGTAATAAATAATAATACCAGTGCTAAATATTGTAAACAGTTTGAATTACGACGTTAATGTCCTCTGCCATGTTTAAAATGATTGGCACAATTTTTTAATTCATTCAGTTTAAGATTTTGTTTTCGTTTTGTGTGCTCACTCCTTCCTCGCTTTTTCTGAATATTTACATCAGCATCTTCAAGTTTGCGTTTTGGTGGTCTCCCACTTGGAGCAAGTTTACTGCCTCTTGAAATACCTGAACGCCTTCTTGAAACAGCAGTGGGTTGAACAGCAATTTGGCGAGTACCAGCTACTTTTGAAGAATTATTAGAAGAAAAATAAGTATGTAATAATGATGCCAGTCTTGGAGTTGCAGAATTTATAGGCTCTACTTTATTAATAATACCCATATAAGTTGAAAAAAAACTTCTTCAAACCTGTTAAATATTGAATATCGAAATCCTGCATTCTAGACTGTACATCTTCAATAAATTTCCTACATAAACTACCTACATCTTCTTGCAATGCTTCCCCTTCATCAATAAAATTTAAAGCGAAACTTAAATTTTCATCAGCAGAATTATCATCAACAATAGTAGTATTGTCATCCTCATCATTATGAGTGATATTGTCCTCACTCTGTCTATGGAATTCTTCATTCATTCCCATATAAAAAGATTTATCCCCAACTTGTTCTACTCCAAGTACTACTAAAGCATATAAAAATCTGCCATCACCATTAAATATGGTATTAAGTTCGGAGCAACTAAATTGAATTTGTTGGCAACTGCATGTTGATGTTTACATGGCTCTCCTGATGGATATCCAGTTAAATTTATACTACATGTGCAAGTCCAAACTGTTGTATTAATTTCATAAACTCTATCTTTACAATGAGTACTTTTAACTAAATATACTTTTTGTAGTGGACTCCTTAATGTTGTTACCAGGTACTTCCAATGCACCTAAGCCTTTATATCTCAAAGCTATATATCTATCCATTCTATTGTATGCTATGGCTAACAATCTTCGTTTATAGTACATATCAAAAGTAATAGTTATAAAATTAAATAGTTGTATTAAATTATATGCCTTAACTCTTTTAAAAACAATATCTTTTAAAATTCGAATGCCAGATTCAGCATAGTTATTTGTATTAATTCCTCTCATGTATACTGCATCTCTAAAACACAAAGCCCATTCTTTTCTGCGAACCCAATAATTGGCAATGTATGAGTTAAAGTTTTTATAATTCTTAACGAATGGATGATTTTCAAAGTGGCTGTATTCTGTAATTAATTCGGCTTCAGTTTTTGCGTACACTAACTTTCTAACTAAATTCATCAAAATTTGTCTTTCATCACAGTCAATTCCATGCTTAACATTTAGTAGCCATCTCCATATATTTTGAAGAAAATGAAACGTGCACAATAGTATATCTGCTGTGTGCAAAGTTTTTCTCAATCCATCCCTTTCAGCCATAGAATCGTCTATTATAATTTTTTTAGGACTTCCACTGCCATAAAAAGCATCTTCTGGAAACATTTGACTTAACTTAGTCATTCCTTGATGAATAACTGTAGCACTTTCTGCTGAAGTCACTACTATGCCTAAAGGTAAACCTCCAGCTGCTGAGGATGTAGAAACCACAAACATAGGATTATTAAAGTCTTCAAAAGAGGAGGATGCATCTATAAAAACTAGTTCTTTTGATTGTAATATATGCCTATGTACTCTCGACATAAGTGGAGTGCATACTGCTAATATTAAAGGTTCTTCTTTACCATTTGCAATCACTATAACGCTGTATAAACGCTTTTCCACCTATATCATTATATTCTTCATTATATACAGCTACACATTTTTCTAGTTCAGCAAACAAATACTTACCTGTACGAACTCCAATATTACACTTCCTCCACTTGTTAAATAAATTATAAACATCACTCACTTTAGGATTGCAGTTTCTATCAGCAATCAAATATGGTTTATCAGAATACATCAAGTTAGTTTCATATTCCAAATGGGCAGTAGCAGGTGAGTGTCCATGACTAAATAAATCGTAATAGTCTTTCTTTGATTGTTCTGACAAGGGCCTAAACCTTAAAGCATCAGTCACCTGTACCAAATGGTTGTGATTGTGTTTTAAAAGTACAGATACACAAAATCCATTTAATTTCGTTGCAGGAGGAAGCAATGTTAGCATTAACTGGGCTGGACAATTTGTATGCTTGTTATTATGAATTTTATGTGTTGTTTTTAATTTTTTATTACTTTTAGTATGCATTCCACTCTGCCTCTGTTTATGATGACAACGTAAATAAAAAATTTTTACTACCTTTTTTCCTTTACCATTTCTACATGTTTCATAAACCATGGTCTCCTTAGATTTTTCATTAAATGCAGTTACCCACTTTTTAATACTTTCTTCTGAATCTAATTCAATCTTGAAGGAGCAATTGTATGAATTCATGTTTTTATAATTTCTACCCTGAGCATTTTGTACACATAGCCTTCTGGTAAGTCAGCTAATACTCTTTTCTCAACACTTTGCATTTTAAATTCATCTTCGTCAGAATCAACAATTGTATGAATTAATTTTTCCTCACAGGTAGACATTATTTGACAAAAATTTGGAGCTATCTGAAACAGCTGAAGAAAAAGTACCAGAGTCAATTGTTTCGTCAAGAATCCAAGACATTGCTATTGAACGTAACTGTAAATTATTAATTGAAGGGTTAGTTAGCAAGGGTATTTGAACGTCACCATTTCATGTGACCAATTCTTCCCAAAGTTCGCAAAATACTCCAACCATACAAACCACAATAACACCACACATGTTGGAACATGTTTGTGATGGGTAAAATTTCGACAATGTCTTTACTGAATTTGAATTATTGCAATGATATATATTTTCAAGGCATTTGTTGATGTTTATTTTTAAATCCTTTGAGAGAAGATCAAAAGTTGACATGATTGTTTTATTAAAATTTTTTGGAAGAGGCCAAGAAAGTGAATCACCATAATATGAATTACTTTGTTCAATATCTATAACTAGAAGTGACCAATGATTTCCCCTATTGTCTTCCTGACTTAGCAGGCATGTGCCATCAGTTGTCCGATAAACATTAAGGGCAACTAATACTTTTTTTATTGGAATTCCATTTAATTTTGCCTTATTAACTTTTTCATTTACCCCAGCAAATGAATAAATGTATTGGCTTGGTTTATAAACAAAGCCTATAATATCATCATAATTTTTATTTACTATTTCAAAAACAGTGTCTATGTCATAATTAGACAGCCAGCGATCTCCTATAAAACTTTGGATAGTAGCACCTTTAGAATCTGATGCTAAAGGCTGCTTAGAATTCCAGACATTATTCGTTAAGTATTCCTCAATCTTGTGTATATTTATTGGCAGTTGTGAACTAATTTTTTTAACCTTTTTTAACCATAATTGATCTTCATTAACTTTATCTTGATACCGAACTTGATCATAATAAGATCTTAACTCTTTTAATTTGTTGAAACACAAATTCCCAAAAGGAAACTTCATATAAATATAATTTTGAGGTTGTTTATCTTTTTCTTTGTAAATTATACTAATTGCCTTGACAATTTGAGCTTCAGAAGGAATTTCAGAAACAGTACTCAAATCTACAGTGGGCATTTTCTCTGCAGATGAAACAACCTTCATAGAAAGCTGATGTGAAGCAGTAGAAAATTTAGTATGTGTGTTAACTTCAAAATTACCACCACCCTGCTTTATACCATAAATTCGTTATTAAATAGAATGTATTTTACTGGTAAAAACATACCTTCTTGTAGAGTGAGATATTACAATAGACCTTGCTATTTCTGCTAGTCCTAGACATAAATTTATATGAAGCTATTTGCCAACTAATATTGTTAAAATTCTAACCTGAAAAACAGAATTATTAGAGGTATCACTGCCCAGAAAGAAAAATGAATTACAAAAATACACTGTTGAATCCAAGAAGATTCTATGACTGGTGAAGTCCAATCCCCTGGATCTGGAGACAAGCCTCCAGATTGTACTGAAAAGCACAAGGGAAACAGCAGCAAGAAAATACATTTCCTTATAAATCGCAACTTCAAAACCGCCATGTCCACTAAACCAACAGCCAACCAACTTTATCGAACCAACTTTGACCTCTGCATGCTGTGTGTGGGGGCGGCATGCACGTCACTTTACCACATGAACTAACTTTACCACATGAACTATTGAACTTTGTAATGAGTGTGAAATAGACTAAGTCCGTGAAGTGTACGTATTTTGCAATAGGCAGTTCCAACTGAAATGGCTTGAGAAATATTCCTGGCTAGTTTATAGCAAAAATCTGAGTGGGGGATTTTGTAAATATTGTGCGCTGTTTGTGACAGATAGAAGTAAGTGTGTAGTTTTTGTTAATACACCTTTTCAAAATTGGATATAAATTAACAAGGTAGTGGGTGGACATGCCTCAAACCAGTATCATATAAATGCTGTTGCTGATGCTAGTGCATTTATTCGTACTGTTGAATGTCCTCAAGAACGTTTAGATGTACGTATGAATCAACAATATTAGCAAAATATTAAAGAAAATTGGAATATACTTAAGTGTGTTGTGGGAAGTATACTATTATGTGGGGTCAGTGTATAGCTCTTAGGGGTGATATTGAAAATTTGGAAAAATCTGTTAATCCGGGAAACTTTTTTGAAGCTGTTATCAAAATAATGATTCTGTTCTTAAGGCCACCCAGATTAAGGAATGCAAAATATATTTCTCCTGACATTCAAAATCAAATTATAGAAATAATAGGTGGAATGATTATTCAAAAGGATATAGTAAATGAAGTGCTTCATGCAAAATACTATTCCATACTTGTAGACGAAATAACTTCCCATGACCATCAAGAGATGATGCCATTAGTAGTTAGATTTGTAGATAAAAATTGTACTATTAGAGAAGAGTTTTTGAAGTTTTCATCCTTGACCAGACTAACTGGGAAGGCCATAGCTTCTGTCGTTATTCGTGATCTTGAAGGGCTTGGCCTTGATATCTGTAATATTCGTGGACAGGGGTTATGATGGGGCTTCAAATATGTCTTGTAGTCGTATTGGTCTTCAAGCTTGCATACGAGAGAAGGCACCACTTGCAATTTATACACACTGCAGTGGACACTGATTAGTCATTCCTGTGATATTCCATTGGTGACCAATGCATAGGTGCCAACTGTCCCGATATGAGCGGGACACTCACGATTTTGAAACTCCTCTCCTGGTCCCGCCCGTTTAGTAAACTTCAACATTAGTTGTCCCGATTACGGCAGGTAAACTGAAATCTTCGTAGGTACGGGTAACCCGAGACTAAATATTGCTTACTCAGCAAACAAACCATTTATGTGAACAAATTACTATTCGAATATAGTACGATGTTTTTTCGCGTAAATTATTTTTTTGGAGTGCTAACTGCTGCTGGAGAAAAGCTTTCGTTGCATGCCATGGCTGAACCCCCTAAGGCCAAAAAAGCCAAGAGGAGTTGTCATTTTGACAATAGTTGGATCAAGGAATTCCCTGGAATTGGAGTGAGCTCTAGCGGTATTTCAATTAAGTTTATAGCCATACAGAGTAGTTAAGGACAAACTTTGGAATTAAATAATTGTTGATTATTTGTCATTGCTATAATAAAAATTTTAATTGTACAGGTAATACATATGCAAGGTGCAGTATTTGTGGGACTGACATTAGCATATCCCATGGTGGGAGAAATGATGTTGCCAAGCATATAGGCACTACTAAACACAAAGATATGGCTGCTGCATCGTCTTCTTCAAGGACAGTATCTACCTTCTTCCGAGCCCAAAGTTCTCCAAAGGTGATAGAAGCAGAGGCTCGCTAGGCACTTTTTGTTGCTAAACATAATCTTTCTTTTTTAAGTAGTGAGCATACTGCAAAACTGTTTGGCATAATGTTTAGCGATTCTGAAATTGCTAAGAGCTGCTCTTGTGGTCGTACCAAATGTGCTGCTTTGGTTACAAATGCTCTTGCACCACACTTTAGAAAGAAGTTAGTAGATGACATGAGTTTGTATCAATTTTCTATTATGATCGACGAGTCTAATGACAGCACAGACAAGTCTTGCATCATACTTGAGAGGATTCTTGATCCGGAAGTTGGTGACGTCTGTACTCGGTTTCTTGACATGCCAGTGGTCAATATTGGTACAGCAAAAAACCTTTACGAGGCTTTAAAGGCATCATTGGAAAATTTTGGTTTGATTTTTCCAAAGCCATAGCTTTCATGTCTGACACAACTAACGTCATGAAAGGGGCTAGGTCAGGAGTTCAAAAACTTATAAAATCTGAAAATAGATTCTTGTATGATTCTGGTTGTATTTGTCATCTTGCTGATCTCACTATAAAGGCTGGAATGAAGTCATTTCCTGTTGACATCGACCAGCTTTTCATCGATGTGTTTTATCATATTAAGCATAGCAGCAAAAGGAAACAGGAATTTAATGATATCTGGTACTCACTTTTCACATCGGAGCCTGAAGAAATATTAAAGCACTGCACTACACGATGGCTCAGTCTTCTTCGCTGTGTTGGGCGGTACATTTCACAGTATGATGGGCTAAAATCATACTTTCTTTCATGTGATGATCAAACTGATCAAGTACGAAGCATCATAAGTAGGCTTGAAAATCCATTAACTAATTAATAACTAAGCCAATCCTTCACTTTCTTTCTTTCATCCTTCCTCATATGGATAGGTTTAACCGTGTTTTTCAAAAGTCGAATGAAAACACAATTTGTCTACTCTACTCAGAAATGACTAGACTAGTAAAGCTGTATGCAGCAAATTTACTCAATACAGATAAGATCAAGAAAGTAGAAGAAGATCTTAAGAAATTGTGTTTTGAAGAAGGTGATCAGCTTGACAAGGAGAATTTGGGGATAGGTACCAGTACATGGACATCTGTTTCTGCTTTAGAAGAAGAGAATGACATGAAACCGTTTGGGATCACTGTCAAGTTACAAGGCACTGAATTAGATATAATGAAAGCATACAATTAAATTGATGACATAAAATCATATTACAAAACAATCAGAGAAAATATAAACATTGAATTTCACAAAGTTTATCTGCAGGCAGAGCGAATGGGTGAGAGTGTCAATGTTGACCCATCTAAGCCAAGAAGCTGTGCTCGTCAACGCAACAGACCAAATGCCCAGCTGAGAATATTGAAGATTGGTACAGAATCAATGTTGCCATTCCTTTCATTGATCACATAATCACGGAACTTGACTCCCAGTTTTCTGGTTTGACCAAAACTGTATCAACTCTTCTTGATTTAGTGCCTTTAAATATACACACAAATGAAGTCATAGATTTAATTAAAATTAAACAACTCTATTTTAATGATTTACCAACTCCTGAAACTCTTAAACAAGAGTTAAGAAGATGGAAGCACAAATTTCAATCATATAAAGAAAAACCTAGCAATTGTTATGAAGCTCTAAAACATTTGTGATTCACAGATCCAAATATACACGTGCTATTACAAATTGCTTGTACAATTCCAGTGACGTGTGAATGTGAACGTGATCGTGATGGAAGCATTTTTGCATCACCTTAATATATAAAAACGTTCTTCAATGACAAATGAAAGGTTGACATTTTTAGCCGTGATGACTATTCATTATAATCATGCAATAGATTTAGATAGAGTAGTAGATACGTTTGTCAATTTCATCCTTGAAGAATGCATTTAAATACGTTGCTATGTTAGTGAATATGTAGCAAGTAAACTAAGTGATCCAATTTGGTTTGAGGAAGTTCACCTGCTACCTTATAGCTATTTCTCCTTTTTTTTCTTTTCTGTATTTGTAGGTTAGCTGTGACAATGTTACTAATAGAAGCAGAAATTGTGACCGTCTATAGGAAAACCAGGCACAACGCGGCACCCTTCGAAATTTTTTTTTTTGCACTTACGGAGTTGTCGGCGTCCAGATATTGAGCTCTCCAAGTTTTATCGTCGTAGCTTGTCGTTCCCGTATGGAATGCCATTCGTATCAAAAATAAACCCGCTAACATCCGGGATGTTAGATAAGAATCTGGGTCGCCGTTCGTAACAAAATTCCCTCTGCCTAACATCCAGGTTCCTAGATAGCGACCTAAGACGCCGTTTGTAACAAAATTCCATCTACTAACTTCCCGGGTAGTACTGGGAATTTGCTACGCCGTTTGTAACAAAATTACTTCCCAGGTTGCTCCCATTTTGGTTCCAAGTGTCCACTGTTCTAGTTCCAAGTGTATCAATCCTATCCATTCTGGTTCTGGGCGGGACGTTTTTTTTGTGTGTGTGTTTAAAGATGTCGGAAGTCTGGGGTTGGGATTTCTTTTCTGAGTCTTGGCTTTCTTAAGGCAGTTACGTCAGTCAAAATCAGCTGCACTACTATTGTTATATCAGAGAGTCAAGTGTGTCCTTCTGTCAGCACAGTCCAATGAAATCAGTATTCTTGGACGTCTACTGGCAGTTCCTTGTTTCTTATCGTGAACTTGTTACTTGCTTGTTTATGCTGTTGCATACTACGTTTTACTCCACAGAAGAGATATTGACCCTGGTCATGCCCACAGTCTCATTAATTTTGTTTGCTTTCATACATTCAGGGGAGTCTCCCAGAAATAGACAGTATGGAAGTAGTAAAAATTCAGGGCTAGGTAGTCCTTTAATGATGCTTATATTTTCAGATTGAGATTATTTAAAAGTATCCCTTTGTCAGTGCATCATTTTCAAAATGGCATCCATTTTCCTTTCAGGCAATAACAGTTCTTGTTATATGTCCTTCAACCGGCATCATCAAAACACTACCATGGTAGTAAATTTCCCATAACAAAAAAAAAATATATTGATATCCCTTATACCAAACAAGTTAAATACTATAGTTGTTTTAATTTTTTTTAAATATTATATATACATAATGGCCAAAGTTGAAACAAATAACGGGTTGCATTGATGTTATATATTGGACTAAAAAAGGCATCTCCTTCATGGGTGAATCCAAACACTCTGTATCACTGGCTGTATATTGCTACAAGGCTTGTCAGAATTTCCTCATCACATAACCAGCGGACATCCACAGTACTCACTTGGCTACACTACATGAAACAACGCACACGCACACACACACACACACAAAACAGATGTACTTGTGAGCTAGACTTAAGATGTACAAATTCGGGAATATATGTATATATGGACATACATTTGTCTTTTTGTTCTTTGACCGACCCTTCATGTTATTGGGTCAACATCATTGACAATTCCAGTCAATATGACCTGTTAGTATGTCGATCCGTGCTCTTATTCTGTATGAATGAAATGTGAGTTGAAAAACTTGCTATAATGATACAAGATACTCTGACCCTGTCTTATGCAGTACCAGAGAAATCATTTCGGTGTTCAGGCCAGAAAGAAGACACCGTCATTGTGTCAGTCAGTAATACACAATAAAGAAGTCTTCATGTTTTGTGTGTCTATACATGGAATTTATTACTTATGAAACTTATAAGCAGGGTTTTATCTAAAAAAAAGTTTGGTTGTGAGCATTACTACATGTTTAAGTGAATACATCACCAATTAAAGAAATGTAGATGGCACTCAGTTTAACCGTTGTTGAGAGTTTGACCGCTTTTCAGAGTCCCGTTGTGGTGGTTAGACTGTATTACTATTTGCCAGGATTTGACTCCCATGAACCAAAGAACTACCATGAGAGGTTGGTTGAATTACTGTATACAATGCTTCTTCAATTATCCATATCCAGACACCCCTTCAAGTTAAGGAAGGTAAGGGGTCGATACCATTAAGCCCATTGTAACGGTAAAGGGTCGACATTGTGCATAGTATCGAGGTGTCTGGATGAGTGAGGAAGCACTGTAGTTCTGTATACTACCCTACCATTACCGCTTGGCCTTGCAAGCTTCCCTCCCTCCTTCCGGTTACATCACCTTGCTATGTCTGTCTTTCCTCATTCCACTCTGCCCATACCCTTCATAAAAATGCCAAGTTTCCTTGTAATCACAGCTAACTTACATCTATACTGTCTCCGTAATGACTGTCTACTTCGCAACACCAGTATCGCCACTTTCAAATTAACCTACAGTTCGGTCTTTCCCCTTGACGACCCTGTTCTTATTAGGGTGCCCTCCCACAACACGAAATGGTCGTCAGGAATAATGTCATTTCTATGGTAACAAACACGTGGTAATACAGTGCTAGCAAGCGTAATACTTTCTGCTAGGAAGAATGGTCGACATTGGGTCTGCGTGTGGAGCTGACGGTGAAAAGCTGGAGTTCTTGCTTGAGCTGGGAGAAGGAGGATCAAAAAAAGAGATTCATGCTGACTTGAAGGACGCCGTTAAAACAATTGAGGGAGAAATTAAGCAGCATTTCCAGCTTACAGATGTCGTTTTGGATGGCTTATCATCAACGAGTAGTCGAGTTAACGATGACACTACATGTTGGGTACTGCAGAGGTGGTCTACCAAATGGAGTGAGTATGTAGACGTGATCACTATCAAAGCAGTTGAAGATCAGGATAAATTGAGAGTTGTATTGAAGACCAGTGTAAGTGTGATAAAATTAGAATTTGAAAGAGTATGAAAGTGTTTATTCTATAGATCAATGGTGGAATTTGTAAAGCCATTTCTTCCTGCTCAGCCATGTTCAAGCCAAAGGAAAATCATGCAAAGTACTTATCTGACCTCTTTCCAGGTTCTGTTTGAAGTTGCCCAATAACTATTAGGGGGTGTGAACATTTTATTTTTTCTCTTAGGTTCATCTTTAAAAGCATCATCTTTAAATGCCTCGACCAGCACGTTTAATCCAACCAGGAAGGCTTCAAATTATGATCAGAAGCTTAAGAAAAAAGGCGGGATACGTACACGCCCATACAAATTGTGGGTTGTCATTGGTAACGAATTGTTTACTTCTATTCCCAAAGCAAATTTGCGTAGATCTTTGAATAAAAGTGGGCGGGTAAAGAAGGTTGAGTTTCGTAGATCTATGTCAGAAATGCAGGTCCAGACCGTAATTGTCCAGGCATTTCCACAATTGCAATTGGAAAAGCCAACTTTTATGAAGTGTGTCGATATGCAAATGGTGTGTATTGAGGATAGTGGATATCCTAATGGAGAAGGAATTTGTGAGATAGCATCCAAAGGAAGCCTGTACATGGTGGAAAGATCTACATTACTGAAGGTACAGTGTTATTTATAACGTAAAAAGCACATCCTCAATGTTGGGTTATCTGGTTACTTATTGATAACGGTTTGTTGGTATTGCAGGAGCGAGATACAACTGAGACTCCAGACAGTAAACTGGATGAGACATATAGTAGTGATGAGTGTACTGGTAGTCCCAAGAGACGTGCTAAATTAATGAAGCAAGCTGAAGAAGCATTGAGTAGTCTTCAGGTTAGACAATGTGCTATATATTTTAATTGTCTCTGTTCAATAAGTGTAATTCCATAGGCTAAACCCACTAGTTTCTCATCTGGTGATGACAGTGATGCTGACAGTAGTGCACGCAAGGTAGTTAATATAAAAACTAGTTAAGCCGGATAGCTACGTATGTGTATGCTTGAATGTTTACAGCAATCATTGGAGGACTTGCGCAGGATTGAAGAGGAAAAGCCTGCAGCTGTTGATGCAAAGAAGGTATGTTTATGCTTAAATCATGAAGTGTCCCATATATTGTGGTTTTGTGCTTGAGATTAGTGTCTCCGTATGTATAGACTCAGTTAACATGATAATTACTGTATACTCTTGTTGTTTAGCACATATGCCTATACGGTTGAACTGCGCGCCTAACAATCATATCATTGTACGCCTAATAAGCATTTTGCGCCCATTAAGTGTCATTAAAATCCCGCTCGTGCAGGTAGTATGGGTAAGGTATCGTATTTGGTTTAAACAGCTCTAGTTTTAAAAAAAAAAACCGGTAAGGGTTCGTCAGATGGCTCAAATTAGTAATTATTCTTAGCGCGTAAATGTAATTGAAGTTTAAATTTAATTTACAGCTGGGCTAGCTTGCTTGCCGCATTGTGCTATGAGCACACCTCTAGTTATAGTATGTGGGTAGTCTTTTAAGCTTATACTGTATGGCGTGATATTTTATAAGATCTTCATTATGGTTTCCCTCTCCCTTTGATCATCAGGATGCTGTGGTGATCGTGTCTGATGATGACAGTGGTGATGGCTCTGATGGCTGGTCAACTGTTCTTACCAAAGGTAAAGTTAAGTGTGGTCTTCGCTCTTGTTATATTTTTTTATTCACTTTTTTTTTTTTTTTTGGTTCTGTTTTTTTGTTGTTGTTGTTTCGTTTTTTTAGCCAACACATCCAGGAATGATTTTGTAGCAGCTAAGTTTAAGGGGAAGTTACCCTTGTACACAGGATGTATCAAGATCAAGAGGAGGACCATTTATGATGATGGTGTTGCACTTTATTCTACAAGACCAACGATTGCGGATGTGGTTCCTATTATAGTCGAGTTTGATGAAGAAGAAGGGGTAGACTTAGGTGGCATTTGTCGAGACTTTTTCTCTGGTTTCTGGGAAGAGGCGTATCTGCGAATGTTTGATGGTGCTGCTCTGCTTACACCTGCATGTCTTGTTGACATTGATAGCAGTCAGTTTTCTGTCCTTGGAAGAATTTTGTCACACGGCTATCTTTGTTGTGGATTTCTTCCCACACGCATAGCCTTTCCAGTGCTTGCTTTGGTTTTGTTGGGGCTGTCAACCAGTATTTCGCAAGAGATATTTATTAAATATTTCTTAGAATTCTTGAGCCACATTGATAGGAAGGTTATAACTGCAGCTCTTCAGGCAAAGAAATTTACTCACCTCACCAACACCAGTGTGATCAATGTCCTCTCTCGTTTTGGCTGCAGGGAATTCCCCACCCCAACAAACTTGGCACACATTTTGTACACACTTGCTCGTCATCACTTCATGTCGCACCCTTTTGCTACATTGTCCCTCATGAATAGTGGAGTTCCAGAGAACCACAAGCCCTTTTGGCAGGCCATGCAAGTTGATGAACTCAACAGCATATGTGAGAGCTTGAGTGCTAACCCCGAGAAAGTCCTGGAGCAGATAGAGGAACCAATTTTTGCAAATATGAATGAACAACGTGTCTTTGGGTACCTTGAACAATTTATTGGAGAGATGAAAGTTACTGAGGCTAAACGTTTTTTGAGGTTTGTGACGGGAAGCTCAGTACTAACAGTTGAAACCATCCGCGTAAGTTTCAATGCCCTTGTAGGAGCTGCTCGGCGGCCTATATCTCATACTTGTTCGAACATATTGGAATTACCCTACACGTACAGCACGTTTTTGGAATTTTCCAAAGAGTTCACAGCCCTCCTTGACAATGACGAGTTTTGTTGGTCTATGAACAGTGTGTGATGGGTCTTGATTGTCAATCACACGAGTCCTTTAGTATTCTTCACAATCACTACATGGAATTCTCTTTATATAACCTTGTATCAACTCCATTTATTTATTTTTATTGTTGTGCTTGCTGTTGCAGTTATGATAATGGCATACAATACGTTTTTCAAGTAAAAAAAATTAAGTGGTAATTATAATGCCAGGGCAATGAATAATTGGGGGTACTTCTCAATACATTGGGTCAAGAGGAAATAATTGTTGCTGTTATTTAGTCTGCATACAGTGGATCCAGTGAATATGATTTGCAGCTGCTGATGTTGACTACTAAAGGACACTAAAGTAATAAGCCTCTCCTATGAAGACAAACCTGAGTCCCTGACGTCCCAAGAAACGACAACCTCTAAAGGGCAAATGCTCTGAACAGCTCCCAAACTGTCCTTTTCTGCTGTACAGTCAATTCCCTCAATAAGGGGCACTGGTTATTTGACATCTGTTGGGGATGTTGTCCCCTATTGAAGACCAGAATGCAGTAACGGGTGAAGTTGGTTTGTTCACAGCAACATTCCAAGTACATGTCTTTTATTAACAACTGCTTCCAATACAATAGCACTAGTAGAGTGATGATAATAAAGCAAGTTGAAAAATGTTCCAATTTATAAGTGTAAAGCACCAATTCTTTCCTTGGTGCAGTTCCCTGCTGAATTCCCACACACTGTTAGTTAATTGTGCAAGTATGTACTCTGTAGAGTATAGATACTAATTATTTATTATGAAATATGAAGATGTAGTTGATCTGTAGAGTAATCTTAGAGCCACTGTTTTGTTCACAAAATATAGCTGCCAACAAGGTAAAATGGGCTGACCTGAGACTGAGAGGCAGCTGAGGATGGTTTAGTATCTTTAATTTCTTTGCTTCTACAGTATTTCACCCACCTGCTGTTTTTACAAGTTGTACAGTTGATAGTGGACACTCAAGTAAGGTACATTGTATTAATTATCTCTCATGACAGAACAAATCTGAATTCCTAAATTTTTCATTTCCTACCAAATCATTACATTCAGAACCTCCTAGAAGGGGACAGTCTTCAAACAAAGGGACACATTGCTTGAATTTATACTGTGGTCCCAACATGTCCTTTCTTCAGAGACTTGACTGCATATAATTTGACACCTGCATTCTGGGCATACTCAATCACAACATTACCAACTTCTTTACTAAGTTTTTTTTTGTTTTTGTTTTTTTGTAAGGGCTAGACTTATATAATACCAGATCTCAGTCCAGTCATTTTCAGTCTACAACTTTACCTAGTTCACCTGTATCTATCTATCTATCTATCTATCTATTACTGGGTTGATTCACCCTAGGACACCTTTGTGCATCACATTGTTTCTGTATTCCCATAACAAGTATGGTGTACCAGTCCACTCTTCCTTTGTTCTCGTCTTTGACGACCCCAACTTGTGGCTGGTGAACACAATATGTTCATCTGCCGATCCACGCTCTATGTCGTCAGTTGCAACCAAGTCGATTTGCACAGTGGACCAACATACTCGATAATGTAAAAAAAAAAATCATATCTTTTTATTGTTAAGAGGAACTCCTGGTGATAATGGTGTTTTTTTTTAGTAGCGCAAGAGGCACCATTTTTTCCTCAAAAGTACTGTATAGCATCTTGGACATACTTAGTGATAGTACAGCAGTTAGGTAGTTGTCTAAACCTGTAAGAAACACTACTTTTCTACCTCGAAATAACCAGTACCTGGTAACAAGTCACAAAAAGCGGCTTACCTCTTGGAATGGTTGTCATAATGATGAAACCCTTTACCACAATTCTGAAATTTACGCAGGATTGGACTAAGAAACCCAAATGTTACTACAAAAAGATACTTTTCAAGAAACAGCAGTGTGAAATGCGAATTGAGTGACAGACACCGAGATACTTGGTAACTTCAGGTGAGATAGTAAATGACCCCTTCTCCCCATGACCAATTTCCCATATGTACACTATTATATTATTTAATGTATGTAGCTAACCCCTAATGCTACATTAGTGACCTAGGTGATCTGTGCTTCGTATTTGCATTTTACAATCACTGGAGATTGAAGACCTGCTAGTAACCAGTACTATGACGGCCTGGCTTCACTATGCGAATTGAAGAACTTCAGGTTGGCAGTTATGTGGTATAACTTGTTAGATTGGTTGTTGTTTTTGTTTTTTTGTAGTGAAGCGGGAGCAGTGAATCCAGACATTAATGTCCTGTTGTTGGCAGTATATTTACTTCAGAATGAACTGTAACAGGCACCACTGTTCAGGGATAGTTCCATTGTTCAAGGATACATACTTGCCAAACTTAATTAAGGTTAGAGGGAGGGCTCCCAAAATAAAATAGCAATCCACTAACTATATGGTATAATTCTTAGCCATTATATTAAATTTAAGCACAAATAGTTTGAAGCCAAGATAATACCTATATATCTTTCATGTTTTAATTTTCTTTGACATATTTTATATCAATTTCTTACTCCAGTTTTGTATTTGTGTTTGCAGTTACTTCCACAAGTTCTTGCGGAAAATGTCTGTTCCAGAGGAACCTCTTAGATATGACTGAGAACTAGGTGCAAGCAACTACTCACTATTACTACACTTTAGCAAGTTGCAACTCTCCTCCAAGATTTTGTAACCACACCTAGGATGCACGGAATGGCGGCAGGGTGACATTCTTGCTCTCCACCCTGCGCTATTGGAGCGCATCCTAGTTAGACTATTATTATGTGATGCACCGTGCTTGCTTGTTTACTTGAATGTGTGTGTCCATTCCTGATATTGGAGTAAAATCGAGTAAAACAACCAGTTAACTTTTACAATTGACAACTTTCATAATTTTTTTTCGTTCCACTGAAACTAGCTTTTCAAAATACTGCATGAATATGATTACAAAACACGACAAAAACAAGTAACTGTTAACAAACAATAAATTAATCACAACAAAAATGTTAGTTATGTCTTGGCAAACAATTATCCCTGACAAATTGTCTCTAGAGGAATCCTGAAACAGAAAATACACCTATAAATTGACTCGAAGCATACAGTTGAGCTTGTTCGTCAGTTAGACTAATCAAAGAACAATACGAGAGGATATTTTAAGAGCATCATAGTATTGTTATGAGCCAAAGGCGAGTGAAAATACAGCATGAGAGTAAAAATAACACTAAGACATCCCTTCCCCAACTATTAGCTAACGATTTGAGCAAACATTAATAATAAAATTAATTGGATAAATTCTAACTGCCCTCATATAGTATATATTAATGCCGTTACCAATTTCATTCCTTTAGAAAATTTATTGTGCCGAAACAAAATTGATCCAGTATCTCATGGGTGCACTAGGCGACGTGAAATATCACCTAATATCAAGTAGCAAAGAAAATGACAGCAAAGCGTTTTACTGGTTTGAAGGAGTCAAAGGACAGGAAGAGGAGGACGACTCGTCCAATGGTAGAGTGTTGCCTACCAGTCGACTACGCCGTACTACTTACAGTAACGAGTAGGTTTTCTTACGGAGCAGGTGATTTTGTTTGTAGTGAGTACGAGAAGAGAAAATTGGGTTAGGTTAAGGCCTCGGTATTAATTTGTGATAGCACGGATAGTCATGAAATTCTGGAATATATTTCATTCGTTTAGTTTTAAAAAAAAAATAGCACTCGGCTTTGCCTCATGAAATTTAAGAGCTGTCGAACTAAAACTCGTGAAATATATTTCTAATTTCACTTCTACCCGTGCTATTACATATATATTGCATGGCTCTAAACCTACTATTGGGCCACTAAGAAACTGTTATTATTACTTGGTTCTTTTTCTTATCCTCACCTTCCTCCCATGTCACTTCATCTACCCTAGTCCATGCAACCCCCTCCCTTCGTAGCCCAAAATTTCAACAACCCCTGGGTACCAAAGTGGGTTTCATGCTGTATCATGCTCAGGTGTCAAAAGTCAAGCACTAGGAGGAAGTCATCATGTCCCAGGACAAAATTCTTAGAAAAATCCACACCAGCATGCATCCTGTGGCTACATAACCATCAGCTGCTTTGGCCACTAGGGTATGTTTGTCCATTCTCACCTTTCAACTCCTGTAGTATGACATTTGGAGCCTTGGAGGCCATTAAAAATTTGCACAACTATTTCTGAACACCACTGCCAACCTTCTGTGATGCCTATGCACACACACACACACGCACACACACACACGCACACACACACACACACACACACACACATGCACGCACACGCACACGCATGCACACACACACACACGCACACACACAAACACACACACAGAGGAGAGATTAACAATAGCATGAACAAATCGAATTTTAAATGAAACAATAGGCATATTGCATATTGGATTGGTCAGTGGCGCGAACCTCTTATTTGAATTATATTCAAGCATCTGTGCTCTTCGGCATTTAGAATTCATGGACTAAAAGAAATTGTTTGGTGTGCCATTTTATTCAAAAGCCTTGAGCAAACTCGATAGTCCATAGGAAATGGATTTAGTAACCCTCAGCCTGAATAGCATAGTGTAGCTGTACTTTGAGTCTCTTTTCAAAACTGCAAACCTTCTCTAAAAATCAATGACTCAACTCAATTTCACAGCATAAGCTAACAAGTAGCCGGAAGAATTTCGCTCACATGATTAAGGCGGGACTGAAAGGGGGCGTCACCCGCAGTGTAAAACTAATGTTCACATTGGCTTAACTATACTCGCTTTTTCTGGAAAAAGGAGTCAAAAAATATCTGGCACATTAATGCTGACAGACTGACTTACTTACTGAATGGATGAACCGACAGACACGAGTATTATTAAATATTTTTTCGACTTCTTTTTTACACCAGAGTTGTCCAGTTTTGCCGTCAACTGTCCACGGGCATATTAGGAGCCCCAAACTCGCTCACAACATAGCCCCCCGAGACTCATGTGACTACAAACACGATGGGCTAGTCTGACTATTCAAACAAGGAGGGGTTTCCCAGCAGAGAAAGTTTCAAATTTAATAAATTTAGAATTTTGTCATGGACATCCCATGGGATCCTTGTATTCCCATCATAGTCCCATGGGACAACTGACGGCGTTCTTGGACAACCCTCCTTTTTTGAGAAAAAATAATCCAGTCCAAACAAACAAACAACAACAACAACAAAACTTGACCACTCTCATACTACTGTGAAGACATACAGAACTGGGCAGTGGTAAAAAATCAGACTAATGAAACCTCCAGGTGTAAATAGAAGAAGCTTCAGTTCCAATAGGTTGGGCTAATCTACTGGCTCGAAACAGCGTGCATCTTTTATATACCTTGTGCTTGACTAATTCTGAGCGCTACAAGTCTGTAGCTTAAAAAAAAAATCGAGGTTAACAATGGTCAAGTGTTGAGTGCTTGGATGTCCATATTTAAAAAAATAGTTTAAAATGTTCGCTGCCTATCAGCTTCTATTTTTTTTAATATAAAAAGTGCTACATCACAATGAAAACATAAAAAAGAACTTGAAGATTTCTTAATCTTATTAGCAAAATTAATTTTGTACTCATGGAATTTTAGTACTCACCAGAAGGTGGTAGTGATTTAGGTATGTAGAATCAGGCACTTCAGGTATCTACATTATAATAGCATGCCTCGTAAAAGTGCCCATTGAAAAATGTATGGGGGAAATCGATTGTTCAATTGAAATAGCCTGGGGAAAGTGAAACCGCATGGCTGGAGTTGAAATGGTACGGTAGTCAAGCGAAATAGTACGGGTAAGTGCGCATGCGCAAGACCGTAAGCCTTAGTAATGCCGTTGCTTTTGCTGAAAATAAAGTAATAGTGTTTCAGTTAGGATGTAGGCAAAGTATTAGCAAGTGCTAGCATGGTTAGCCGTGATATTAGAGATGAATATCACTCGTAAAGCACTAAATAGCACTCGACTTCGCCTCAAACACTATTTCATTACGTTACTCATGCTATTAATCCCGAATAGCACCAGAAAGAATAAGAGGGGACACACTGCTTTTCTACATTTTGGAACTCTCACACTATCATCCTCACACTATCATCCTTACACTATCATGACTCAACAAAACAAAATCTCAACGAAGATAAACGTTCGTTAACTTAATTAATGAAACAAAGCACACACTGGTAATAAACCAAAGAATACCAGTGGCGGATCTAGTCCTTTTAGCTAACAAGTTTAGCTATGACTTGCAGAGCCATAAAACTATTACGCATTTAGTATGGCAAACTCAGACCAGGAAGTGGGTGTGGTTAATTCCCAAATGGGTGTGGTTTTTGCAAAATGGGTGTGGTTTGATTCCAACATATGCTACAGTATTTTATAGAAAAATGACAAATAGTGAATCAATGCAATAATGATAGCGAAGTTAACTTAGAATATGCATACGGTGCTCATTTTGTTCGATGAATTCATTCGCTATAGCTATTAGTATTAAATTTTGGTCAATGTATAAAAAAAATACTGTAGCTAATTTAGCCTCTTAAAAATGAACTTACATAGCTAAGCAGCGTCATCCTTCTTGACAGATACTTGGTTTAGTTTTACTGCTCTTAAGCATATAAAACAATGCACACCGACTTCTGCTTTATTATATTGGAGTCACACCGCTTAATAGCTGAATTTTTGCTCTGCTTCATTGATTTTCTTTGCAGCAGGTATTTTGCGCCGGGGGAACCGGCTGAAAATCTGGAAGAGAAACACTACTTGTTGACGCAAACTTCTGATATGGGAGCCAAAACTGTGACAATATCTGCGATGGATTTGCCGGCAACACTTCACCACCAATTGAAGGTACGTTATTCCAAAGACCCTTTACCTAAATATTTACTAGCTGACAACGCCCATTTTATAAAAAAAAAAGGTCCGACCAAGGTCGGACTGGTCAAACTATCTACTACAGCCCTGTGTTTGTGACATGTCATTGAGAGCCACCTCACTCAATAAAAGATAGGCTCCTTTGCACTGTCGACCACAGGCTATACCACATGTAGTAACCAAATAATCTGCTCACACAAACACACATGTATAGGCACACAGAGACTCAGATGCATTTGAGACCTATAAAGTTGAAAATGCATCTAGCACTGTCGACCACAGGCTATACCACATGTAGTAACCAAATAATCTGCTCACACAAACACACATGTATAGGCACACAGAGACTCAGATGCATTTGAGACCTATAAAGTTGAAAATGCATCTAGCAATCATTGAAGTTGATCTATATTATTATACTGTAAATTTACTAAATTTGGTGTATAAAAATTTAGATCAACTTTGTAGGTCTTACATGCATCAACAAAGAGAAGAGGAGCTTCGTACTCATGAACACAACACCTCACTTCCCCTAAAACAAACTACAGAACTTTCATTCACTCCAATCATTGCACCAGCAGAAAAAATAGTTACTACGTTTTCCTCCTTTTACACACACGCACGCATGTACACACACACACACACACACACACACACACAAGTACACACGCCTTTACTATATTCATGATAAAATAACAATCAGGTTTCACACTCAAATATGCCTCGTGATTAATAATTGAATACGTACGCGGAAGAGTATACCACGCTTAAAAAAGGATACTCTACAATTCATTTTCGCATTGAAACCAAGCCCACCATCACAACTGTACATACTCAATATTCCATTCCAACTGAAGACCATTTTACCTCGCGTGTTCTCTCACATGCACACTCACCTTGACTCAATCTGTAGTAACGAAATTACAACATCACTGGTCTTCGCCCATACTTCACTGCAACATGACTTCACATGCTAAATTGGAATAAAAAATATTCTTATCTCTATTCATTGCCCAGCACAATAAAAGTGCCAATTACAGAAATGGCGTGAGAGGCTAAACCCACTGGCCAGCAACATAGGAGATACCAACTACTCAAAGGATACCTGAGCAACCACTATGACCAACCAGTCAATACTTATCATACATGTAACTACATGTAATCTATATTATTTCAACGAGAACAACTACGACCTACACTACGTATTATGTGACCATGCCCACCAACCATTCATTAACCTCAGCAGACAGTTACACAGTGTCTTGGGTCATAACATGAACAAGCATGAACTGCCTATATCTAATAATGAGAATCGAGGATATACTTAGATGCCCTACCATATGGTGTGTGATACACATGGAGTGAACCAAGACTGCCAGAACCCCACCCCGACTCTAGACCCACCACCACTTCCTCGGTTGTACATACTTTGTACCCAATTTCGAGGTGAGGCGCTGTAAACCCTTTACCTAACGGTTACTTGCTGACTTATCCTATCAGCATGGACGGCGAATTCTGTGGGCTGCAGAAACGGGGATAAGAAAACTTAGGCAGCTAAGGATGTCTTGTAAGTTAAATGTTTCGCTTACTCGTCTTGTTGTTTTGTATGTTAAGTATAAACCAGGCTATTAGCTAGTGGGTTTATTTCGGTTTCAGACAGTGCATCATAGTAGTGTGGTGTGTGAACCTACCCCCCCCCCCCCTCATACAACCAACAACTTCTCAATTGAAAGTGAATGGGCTAGTATTTTGCTGTAAACCCTCGCCATAACGAGCAAAAATGATCAGCAACTGCTCTTGTATTCTGCAACCTCTAAAAAGGCTAGGGTTGGTGTTCGCCATTTACCTCCCCTTATGTGGAGTTGAGTGTCTTGGTTACACAACGTGAACGAGCATAGAAATTTTTTCCTGGTGCTGGTCATAGTGTAATGTGCAATTTTGAATGGGATACTTAGATAGCCTTGATGTACATACTGTTGCTAAGGATTGCTTTCAAAGGGAGTGTGTGTTTGGCGTTATAAAAAAGCACATGTCTGGCATGCTTGACCTCACAGGCACAGAATTTTTAAACTAAAAAATGCATCCCATTAAATTTACCATCTAAACTGACTATGAACAAAAAAAATTATAAGTCAAAGTGACGACCAACAAAGTACTGTAGTCTTGCTTTTAGACCGCAGCGTTGTAACGTATTGTGCGGTATGCGAGTTGTTTATGTTTGACTTGGTCGTTTAAACAAGTTTCCTAGTTATATGGCAGCCTAAAGCTAGAGAAAAAATTAGAGTGAATAAGAGTATAGAGAAGTAGGTTATTTGATTTTAGTAACATGAATATTTACATATCTTGTTGTTGTTTTTTGTGTGTTGTGTGTTCCTTTGTATTTGTATAGATTTTGAGGCCATCAGCTAAAGTTTATGAAATTTTGTGTGATTACATCAGTTGCAAAAGATGAGATTGAGTATTGTGTAAGTTTCACAAGCAAATTTCATAGTTGTTATTGATCAATGAAAGTGCAAGTAGTTTTTACACTGGATAACAATAAAAAGTTAAAGAGTTTCATATTTGATTGTTTTTTTTCTCCATATTTTTGCCAGTTTGTTTTTCTTTGGGTTCAATTTGCTACACGTAAATCAGAGTTTCTAGAGTTACATAATTTTGGAAAAAGAATAACTGTCTTTACCTTCCCTCAGGATTTCTCTTTGTATGGTCGGAGGTAGTATTTGATCAAGCTGAAGTAATGTTAGGATTGTTATTTAGAATTTATAGTATCTATCCTGGTACTTCACCATATCCATTCACTCTATTTAGTAGTGCCATTTTTTCTTTCTTTTTTCTTTCTTTTTTTCCGCTATAGAGCTGGTAAAACTGAGTGAGGTGGATTTTACGATTTGGGGAGTTGTTTTCATGTTTTGAGAGATCTACAGTTTAGGAAGAGATAGTGTATATCTATTGATAAGTGTTTTACCAATGATACAGTAGAGTTAGTTTATTTTGCTATGCCCTAGCCCATCAGTTCTTTCCTTCTGAGTGGTAAAATTTTGATAACTGAAAGTGTTTGTATAAAACTAGTGCTGAGGGTTTGCACAATTTGATTAGCTTTTTTTCTAGTTCAGCCATTAACCAGACAGTAGATTAGTGAAACTCAATTTAATTTTTTTGCGACATACATATGTACCATCTATGGACCTACTATACTTCTATAATACTGATAACTATAAAACAGCCTTTTGGTCTGTGATGTCAAGCCCAAATCATATTAACCTTGAATTCAACATGGCATTTTGACTGTATTTCATGCAACACATCTGCCTGACATAATTACGCCGGTCACTGGGCTCTTCCCTACTATAATCTCACTATAGCATAAATTATCATGCAGCAAATACTTCGTGAATATATCCAGTCACCTCTTCCAGAATTTAACTCAACAAGCATACAACGGGTGGCTGTAGTCTTTAAATAGGTCAGACCCTCTGCTGACCCTTTCCCGCTAGGGCAGTTTGTGGAACAATTATTAGTTCACATGATTAGGGCGCGTCACCCATAGTAAAACACTAAGGCTTACACTAATGGTTGATAACTGCTACAAGTTGTATGGAATGGTTTATGTATTGCAATTAAATACATATTGGTCCCTGAAATATGGTGGGAAATAGTTTCATCAATAGAAGACAGTGTATAGATATCTGGGAGTAATGATTCCCGTCCTATGATATCAAAAGTCAATAGCTAGCAGTGATAGAACAATGTTTGTTTGATTTTCCAAAACCATCAGGTAGCAACTTTTTTAAACTTTAAATAAAGCACACTCTATTATGAACCATCAATATTGCTTTTAATTCAAGTTTTACTTACTATATGTGTGTGTGCATATGTTTGTGAATCCGACCAATGACTCAGCCATCACATATTGCCACTAGTTGGCGAGCGAGCGAAGCGAGTGAGACACTCTCACGTTAGATCAATGCAAAAAATATATGTTTATATATATATATATATGGCTGTGGTACGTGCAAATCCACTTACGTAAATGGGCGGAGTTTATATAACGACCAGTACCATTTTGTCAAAAGTTTCTTAAAACTTTTTTTAACTGTTTCTTTCCGCAGCACGGAGGAACATTCTAAACAGTAGATAAGGCTCTACAGAATATGTACTTACAGATTTTAATGTCAATCGGAGTTACTCTAATATTTTTTGCCTGGCCATACGTACAGGTGCGTTTGCTTGAAAATTTTCTCTGGAAAGCCAATTCCTTTACCATATTCTACATTGTGGGGGTAGCTCGCTCGCCACACTGCACTGTTGGAGCGCACCGCTAGTTACTTACCATATTAAATGTTACAGCAAGTTGAATGATTGTCCGTCCATTTATTCATAAATAAGTATATTTTCTGTACACACATGCACACGCACACACGAATAACACTGCCGCTATTGTGCGCATGCTAGGTGTGGTCACAAAAGTTTGAGTGAGTGGTTGCAACTTTGGTTCAAAGTTTGTTTTATACAGGAGAGAAAGCGATGGAATCAAAAAATAAATGAGCCTGTCAATATTGTGAATTAGGTAAAGGGTCCTTGACATTACTTTGCATTGTGTGACTTGTTAGTGTTCAAGTCTTACACATAGTGAATTCCTGTGAAAAGCTTATTACAAGCAACTTGTTCTTTCAGTGCTGGGCATGTTGTGACATGCACTAGTTCCGTTGTTGTATCTCTCTCTCTATTATGTGGTTGGTGCATCCCAAGCTGTGAAACAGCATGTTCTGTTCAGAACAGCCTGACTATAACGTGTTCTGTGCTGGGTGCACTGGCTTCATACGTTACTTCAAATATTCGTTTTGTCTAGGAATCCCCCCCCCCCCCTCCCCCCCCAACAACCATTTAACTGGGGTTGACAAATCTGGGATAATTATTTTGTTACAGATGTGGGAGCACTGAAAGAAAAAAAATAAATTTTACATGGCAAGAAGTCTTATACCGTAGTCGCTTGTTGTTAGGCGCATGTGCTTATAACCCCACAGGAAGGTAAAGGGCCACCTATAAGCCAGATGAGCTTAAATTCAAGGTGCGCTTATAACAAAGCTGCAAGCTAGGTCAAGAGTCATGGGATGTGTGCATTATTAGAAACTCACTTTTGCATATACCAGTAGGATCTAGCCAAGATCTAGGAATGGAGTTTGAAGCAGGAGACTTTTTTCATGCACATGCGCTTAAAATCAAGGTGCGCTTCAAATAGGAGTGGTAAAACAAGAGTGTGATAGGCGCTTATATGTGAGTATGCGCCTAAATTCCAGGTGCGCCTAACAACAAGCGACTACTGTAACAATGCACTAGTAAGATCAAAAATCTGGTAAAGTGTCTTCAGCAACAGAAATGCTTTTAAGTGATTTGTACACTGGGACATGCAAGTTTTTCACCAGCATGATGTTGTTGTACATAAAATTGCTATCTCCACTTGTCTGTTACTGCTCAATTACTAATGCTGCATAGTTCAAAGCTATGTACAGAAGCTTCATTGTTTCAAACTAGCACACACCAGTTCAAGTGGTTTGTACTAAAAAAAAATGTGACTAATTTTATTTTGGATACTGAAGGTGGTGGATTGGGGTACTGTTTACTTATTGTGTCTTGCTCACTTGCCATTTCCAGCAACACTACTTTCTAAGTCCAAACTTTCATATACTTGTACTTAATGTATTGTTTATTTTATGTGAAATGTTGTAGAGAATTTGTCACATCATAGAAGAGTGAAGATCAATGTCACACAAATCTATTGCATCCTCTTTTCTTGAAGAACCTTTCAATAATAGTTTATTGTGTGTATATAGTAAGCTTAATGAATATTTGCAAATTATAATATGAATTTGGTAAAAGGTCATCATTACAAGAAGTATAAACAATCTTTACCTTATTTACTGTGTGTAGTCCAATTTCACAGGACTAGAAGATGATGCAGTGAAACTAGAATAGGCCAAAATACTTGATTCTTTTTGTATAACATGTCAACCACTTGTGGGGGGTTGAATGCTGCAGGCACCAATTCAGTTAACTGTCGGCCGCCAACTCTATCATCTAAAGTCAATTGTGGTGTGTGTGGCAGCAGTTGGAATCTGGTCCTCACATACTACAGAAACAACACTTACATGTCATGTATATAATAGTCCAAAGTCCAAGCTGGCACAACACACTGAGTATGCTTAATGTTGTGTAATAGACCAAATGTGAAATGAGCTAAAATGGGTACTACTTTATGGTAGGAGATTGTCTTTACATGTTCGATCTTTGCACTTTCTTGTTCTTCCATCTCTCTCATGACTTCTCTTGAGTCTCTGTCTCCATAGAGGATGGTCCCACACTACTCTGCCCACACATAGCACTTGTCCACTTGTTCTACAAACAAAATGAAAATAACCATTACACCTTTTTATAGGGTGTTCTGTTACTCCCTAGTAAGGGTGTACCGTCCCATTAAAAAAACAACAACAACAACTGTGTATCTGTACAACAATATATAGCCAGCACTAACATGGACAGGTGTGGTGTTCAGGCTAATACTCTGTTTGCTTCCAGAGGTTAGACATCCCGACCAATCTAATCATACTTATCATTGTTCTCGTACTGCCCCAAGTAGCTTTATGGACCTAGTACCTGTGTTTCATGCATAGGCCTGTGGACCCCATCTTTTAAGTTTGTTGTTTAAGGGAATATTTCTGTAATGGAGGGTAACAGATTAGACATACTGTTACAAGTATGGGTGGGAAACTTTGGATTCCCCGCCCCCCGCAAGGC